>Ga0334898_1000424_pt1 | contig 68449 bp, 76 predicted proteins | sample GraSluR3_MG_10_FD_207228 | JGI IMG/M metagenome (GOLD analysis project Ga0334898, IMG submission 207228) | Sludge microbial communities from methane-producing bioreactor in Wageningen University, Netherlands - Granular Sludge_3_08-R3 | ecosystem: Engineered > Bioreactor > Anaerobic >... | reverse complement strand
GCACGAGTGGCACAAATTGAACCGAAAAACCTTATGCCATCTTATTAAATAATGGCACAGTTTGGACCGAAATCACTGGCACAAACAACTCCGAAATCACTGGCACAAATCGAACCGAAATAGCCAACTATATAAAAACGCTTACGGACGAGGATTTTACAACAGAGAAAGTACGACAGACAGCCAAGGGTTGGAAGGTGGCAAAAGTCCATACAGTAACTGTTTGGCAGTGGGATGGAAAAGAAGAAAAAGCCCGTGAAAGGACTTTGGTGATTACCATATCAGAGAAAACAAAATTTTCATTGGCCAATGCAAACAAAGAAGAATATACCAATAAAGAATGGGCCTATTTTCAGTGTAGCAGGTATTGGGTAGAACGATGTTTTGATGACTGTAAAAATGAATTAGGTATGTCAGATTATCAAGTAACTGGTTGGTTGGCCTGGCAACATCACATGGCTTTGGTATTGATGGCAAGCCTATATATCCTGAATTTAAAGCTTGAACAACAGGAAGAAATACCACTGCTAAGTGTCCGGGATGCAAGGTTGTTAGTTATCGCAATAACATTTGCAACCAAAAAAGAAGTCGATCTCTGTCTGGAACATATCCGGATCAGGCATCAAAAAAGACAAGCCGATATTGACAGATATTATATGAAAATTTAATTTGGTAAAGTAGAATTAATAGCTTCAACAAATTGTTCAGGTTTTATATCTACGCCCAAATCAATTACTTCCCAACCTGAACCTTCAATCATCATTGCTACAAGATTTTTTCCAATATCATGCAGATCCCCTTCTACTGTACCAATTATGAATATACCTTTTCGTTTTACATTTCCTGAATCAAAAAATGGTTTAATGTGTTGCATTGCAGCATTCATAGCTTTTGCTGACATCAGCATTTGCGGAACAAAAATCTTGTTCTCCAAAAATTTACGCCCTACCTTATCCATACCAGGTATTAATGAATTGTTTAAAACTATTTCGGGAGAGATTCCTTGTTCTAATGCTAATTTTGTTAATTCATTCGCTCCATCCTGATCTTTCATGCTTGGAGGATATTTGGCAACTCTGTCTATTTTGCCAAACTCGATACACGCTTCAATTTGTTTTAATAATTCTTCCATAACATTGTTTATTGTTTATAATCCATATTCTGATAAGAGTATCTTTTTTTTATCTATCGTAGGCAATATCGATTCAATAAATTCTGATTCATTAGTTGGGATTGATTCCATATCCGTTTTCAATATTTCAATCCATGATTCTTCCTTTTTATCATTTAATAGTTTACCCTCAAAGAGTGCATTTTCAACCAAACTAAGTCCTTTTAAACATCCTTTTTTAGTGGCATTGATATAGTCTTGGCCTTTTACAATTTCTTTTGATATTTCAATCACATTATGGGGTGACAAAATAAAAGCCTGTGGGTCATAATAAGTATCAGATTCTACAAACAATTGTTGCAGTTGTAGAATATCTTTTTTCCCACCTTTGACCGCCTAATTCATTAATCGGGTGTCGTATTCCAATTGTTCAAAATAAACGGTTGGCGCCATCCCTGCCAGTAATTTTATTTTTTGAACTGATTCGTTGCTCCATAAATCGGCACATGCCGCCGCAATATTTCCAAGCGGGCTAAAGTGGGCACAAGCTGCAGTTTTTCCTTCCATTGAAATGGGGATTCCTGAAATTGCTTTCAGGAAAGGACCTTCGTAACCACAATCCTTGTCTGGCCCTTTGGCTCCCTGTTCAACAGCAACCAGCGTGCGAACAACGGTTGCAATCCGTGCCACGGCAGCAAAAACTTTTGGGATGTACTTTTTTTCTGCCAGCACCATGGCCGTATTTCCAAAGCCACAAGCGGTGTCGCCACCCGGAATTGTCCCCGTTTTATTTGCAATTGCCACTATCTTTCCCCATAACATTTCCATATCGTGCGCGCCAAGCACTGCCTGGGAAAAATGAATTGCTTGATGTCGCACATCATCAGGGCATCGTCAGAAATCTCTTTTCCCCCGGTCGATTCGATGGATAACAGGTTTCCCCCGGCATTTGCGCCCCTTTCAAACAGTTCCAACATCGGGTCCATCAGTTTTGTAGTCCGTTGTTTTGGAGGCCGTTCAAACTCCCGTAAATCATTTGGTGTTAACCGAATCTCACTTTTCAAACCGTGTTTTGAAATTTTGCTCGCAGACTTCATTCATCGCTTTTACGATTTCAATGCCCATTTCGGGCACCTGCGTCATTTCAATCAAGGTTTCGAATTCAAGTACAAACCCATCCGTATGCAGGTGCAAAGCATGTTCGAGCGCCCCGGTCACAATTTCGCGGTATTGTTTAATAACTTTGGAATGGTCGTTTTTGTCAATGGACATCATTGGAAGTGTAAAGTTCAGTTCAGGATAAACCATACCACCACCGATAATCAGCCCCCTCAGAGTTTTTACCGGGATTGGCGCTGTTCCGAAAAATAAATCATCCGGGTTTTTAATTGTTAGTTCTTTAAATTCCATGTTTTAAATGGTATTATTTATCGCAAGTTGTTTTTCCGCAGCACGAACCTGTTTTTGAGTTACTTTGTTGATTGGGTTCAATTTTCATTTCATGGTTCATTTTATTCCTGTTCTCATTACGCTGATATTGGCAGCAGCCAGGCAGTTCAGCATATTTTTTATCGTTGGCGCTGAACAAATCAGTGTCGTGCCCTGCCATGGCAATTGAGGTCTGAATTTGTTGGGTACTTGTTTTTTTATCGTCGTAGGTTACTTCCAGGTTTTTGGTTTCCTGGTCCCAGTCGACCCCGGAAACACCTGCCAGGGACAGGGCCGCTTTTTCGATACGTTTTTCACACATACCGCAGTTACCGTTTACTTCAATTTTTTCTGTTTTTTCGCCGGCAAACACCGCGAATGTCCCCAGAGCGAACATTGCTACTAAAATTAATACTTTTGTTTTCATCTTGTTAAATTTTTAAATTATTTATAAAATCATTAATAACATCATTCCAACCATTGCGGCAGCTCCCAGCCCCCACATCATCCCATAATTATTTCGGTGATTGTTTATATTATTATTGGCGATATAGTTTTCCGGTGCTTGCTTAAACTCATTTAAACAATCTGATGAGTGGAAATAATAGGTAGTACCACCATATTCATAAGAAAGGTCTTCGGAAACCTGTTCCATTGAATTACCGCATACCGGGTCCACATAACTGATTTCATTTGGGTGATTTTGATATTGATTCGGTGTCGAAGACAAATGCCCAATCCCCATGGTCATGCACGATGACAGGAAAAATGTGATGGCCAAAAAAGAAACAATCTTTAACCCTGAATTTCTACCTTTTTTTGATTTACTTTTTTTCATAAAAATAATTTTTATCAATCAAATAATTTTCCATAATATCTCATAAACTGCATTCGTTCAAAAACTTCAGGATTCTTGACATTTTTGTTGCGCATCATTCCTTTTATCTGGGTAACCGAATTAAATCCCTTCTCTTCTATCCATTTGTCCATTTCGTTTAGTAAAATGCTTAAATGGTCAATGCCATTTTTATATAATACCGAAACTACCTGAACAATATCAGCCCCCGCAAGTATTTGTTTTAAAGCGGTTTCGCCGGAATGAACGCCTCCTGATGCAGCTATATTGCACTCGATATTGTCCGCGAGAAGTGCAGTCCAGCGTAATGGTTTTGTGAAATCGCCTGGCGAACTATATATGTCAGAAGATATTACGCTCAGTTTGTCGAGGTCGAAATCAACCGAAAAAAACCGGTTGAACAAAACAATGCCCTGAACGCCTGTTTTGCTGATCTCGTGAATAGTATGCCCCAGGTTGGAATAATTGCTGCTAAGTTTTACCGATACAGGAATTGTTACGGTTTTCATTGTTTTATCCACAATTTGGACAGACAACTTTTCAACATCCTTTTTTTGGAAACCGGCGGGGTTGAAAAACAGGTTCAATTCCAAGGCATCGGCACCAGCTTCCTGAATTTTCTGTGCAAAGTCGGTCCATTCTGTATCGGTTACACAATTAATGCTGGCGATAACAGGAATTAAAATTTCTTTTTTTATTTCCCTGATGAGCTCCAAGTAATTCTCAAGCTCCTCATTTCGGGAATGAATATCCAAATAATCGTATGTTTCCGAATAATCATAATACAGGAGCCTGTTTTCAGAAGCATCCTTCTTTTTTTTGTCGAGCGAGAGCAGGATTTCTTCTTCGAAAATGGATTTGAGCACGATAGCGCCCGCACCGTTTTTTTCCATCAGTTTTATGTTTTCCAAAGAAGTGGTCAATCCACAACTGCCCACGATAAGCGGACTTTTGAGGTTCATCCCAAGATAGTTTGTTGATAAATCTGCCATATCTTATTTTTTATTTTGATTGTTTTTCCGTCCGTTAGCCTGCGTTTCTGAATTCGCATTTTTTTGTAAGTAATCATGTATGTTTTTAGCGGCTTTTCGGCCATCACCCATTGCCAGAATCACAGTAGCGCCGCCACGCACAATATCCCCGCCGGCAAACAAGCCGGGAACACTGGATTGCATGGTATCGGAGCTCACAGTAATAGTTTTCCATTTAGATGTTTCCAGTTGTGGCAGGCTCATTGGAATAAGCGGGTTGGGAGATACGCCTATGCTAACTATTACTAAATCAACTTCCAGAAAATATTCTGAACCTTCCACCGGGACAGGCCTGCGCCTTCCTGATTGGTCGGGTTTGCCAAGTTGCATCTTTTGAAGCTTCATTTTATTTACCCTGCCGTTTTTATCGGCAAGGTATTCTACCGGGTTGTTGAGCACCAGGAATTCAATGCCTTCCTCTTTTGCATGTTGAATTTCTTCAATTCTGGCCGGCATTTCTTCCAGTGACCTTCTGTAAACAATCATGGCTTTTTCGGCCCCAAGCCGTTTGGCGGTCCTTACTGAATCCATTGCCGTATTTCCACCGCCTATAACTGCCACGTTTTTTCCTTTAAAAACAGGAGTGTCGAAATCCTCTTTTGTTGCCCCCATTAAATTTACGCGAGTCAGGTATTCGTTGGCAGATAAAACACCGATGTAATTCTCACCGGGAATGTTCATGAACATGGGAAGTCCTGCACCGCTGCCAACGAAAAAAGCTGAATATCCTTCTTCTCTCAGGTCTTCGAAATCGGCTGTCTTTCCCACAATAAAGTTTTTCTCGAAATTCACCCCCAGTTTTTTGAGGTTGTCAATTTCAAAATCAACTATTTCATTGGGCAGCCTGAATTCAGGTATCCCGTATTTCAACACGCCGCCGAGTTCATGGAGCGCCTCGAAAACGGTGGCCTGGTAACCCAGAGTTGCCAGTTCACCAGCAGCAGCCAACCCCGATGGCCCCGACCCAATAATGGCCACTTTCTCTTCCCTTTTTACAGTTATTTCGGGTATGAAAGTTTTTCCTGAATTCCGTGCACGATCAGCCGCAAAACGTTCGAGGTGCCCAATAGCAATAGGCGGTTTTTTTAATTTCGTCTGGTAAAAACAAGTAGCCTCGCATTGGATTTCCTGTGGGCAAACACGACCACAAACAGCAGGCAAAGCATTGGTATCTTTCAAAACCCTGATGGCATTGTCGAAATTGCGCGTTTCAATGGATTTTATAAAGCCCGGAATGTTTATGCTAACCGGGCATCCTTCGATGCAGGTCGGGTTTATACAGTCGAGGCAACGTTGTGCCTCGGCAACAGCCTGTTCTTCGGTGAGCCCCGAATTCACTTCCACATAACTTTTTATTCTGGACAAAGGATCCGCTTCGGGCATTTTAACCCTGCTTCCGGCTATCCTCTCTTTGTTTTTTAACTTTTTCCGTAAAACTAAACGCCATTCCTCATTTCGTCCGCTATATGTTCCTAAATTACTTTCTGCCATCACATGGTACTATTTCTAATTCTAAATCAATAACTTTTTATATGCCCCGGCTTCTTCGTTTTTATACGATCCCAAACGCATTAACAGTTCGTCAAAATCAACATCATGGGCGTTGAATTCAGGTCCGTCCACACAAACAAATTTTGTGCGCCCGCCAACCGACACCCTGCATGCCCCGCACATGCCCGTACCATCAACCATAATTGTGTTTAGGCTGGCCATTGTAGGAATATTGTATTTTTGGGTGAGCATGCTGGCGTATTTCATCATTATTGCCGGGCCAATTACGATTGACTGGTCAATTTTTTCCTGCCGGATAATTTGTTCCATACCTTCAGTTACCAACCCTTTTTGCCCGCAACTGCCATCGTCGGTCATAACGATTACCTGGTCTGACGATGCTGAGATTTCTTTTTCCAAGATTAACAGTTCCTTGTTACGAGCTGCTAATACAGAGATTACTTTGTTCCCGGCTTTTTGTATGGCTTCAACAATGGGCAGCAATGGAGCAATGCCCACACCGCCACCGGCACAAAGTATTGTCCCCACCTTAGAAACATGGGTTGCATTGCCAAGAGGACCAACAATATCGGTCACTTCGTCCCCCGTTTCAAGTTTTGATAACTTGTTGCTCGTTACGCCGACAATTTGAATTACGAGCGTTATTGTACCTTTTTTTATATCAGCCTGTGATATGGTAAGTGGGATGCGCTCACCTTCTTTTCCAATCTTGACAATCACAAAATGCCCTGCTTTGCGCTTCTTTGCAATCCGTGGCGCTTCAATTTCCAGTTGCACAACCTTTTCCGACAGATATTTTTTAGAAATAATTTTTGGCATGTTACATTTTGGTTTTATATAATTCAAAATTCTTACTTGTTTCAAAATAAAGAACTCTCTCTTTCATCGTTGGACTTTGCGTTATAAATGCTTCTGCCTTATCAACTTCTTTTTGTGTTACCGGGTCAACGGCAAAACGTTTTTTATGTGAATGAAGAAGTTGCACCTTACATTTCGGACAACAAACCCAATAGTATTTACCATCAATTACAATTTTGTCCAGTTCTTTAAATTTCAGAACATCGCCAACCATGCAAACTTTGTTGTGGGCCAGCTCTTTTCCAGCCATTGCGATTAACTGATTTTTACGTTCAATATCCTGATTTATCAAATAATATACGGCAAAAAGAATTGCAACCAGAAATGTATAGCCAGCTATTTTTAATCCAGTGCGTTCTTTTTTGCTCCACAATGAATTCCTTTTTTTTATATTTTTATTGTATTTATTCATTCAATCATTCATTTTGCCACTAATTGAGTGGCATTTAAACTTTATTTCTTCTGAGTATATAGTGAGTTGAATCGCCAGGTTCTCCGAACGCAATATTTCCATTTACCATCTCTATGCGGGCATTTGTGCAAATTTGGCAATCATCGGGACTCTCTTTAATACACGATTTATTATCGTATAAGGAATAATCCTCTCTGTACTGTGCAGGTGTAAGGTTGGGCATAAAAACATTTCCCGCTATCCGGATGCACTTTTCCCTGCCAAACTTATCTATCGACTGCAATGCTGTGGAAGCAGCAATGTTGATATTTTTCATCATGATTCTGATTATCGCCAAAACTTTTAAAGTTAAGTCAAAGCGGGAATCTAAATCCCAACTATTTTTGTGATGAAAAAGAGGTGTTTCGTGATGTTCTATAAAAGGTCCAATACCGCACATGTCAATACCTAATTTTTTCAGGAACAAGATATCTACCGCGAGGTGGAGGAGGGTTTGTCCGGGCAAACCAACCATTATCCCCGTGCCAACCTGATAACCTGTTTTCTTTAGAGCTGCCAGTGAATTCACTCGACTTTGGAAGTCGTGTGACCTGTCATTTGGATGAATTTTATTATAAAGGTTTTCATTAGCAGTTTCTATTCTCAGCAGATAGCGATTTGCCCCGGCTTCAAACCATTTCAGATAAGTTGCCTCATCTTGCTCCCCGCAGGATAATGTAATACCAAACTCATCTCCGGTAATCTGGCGGATTTGTTTTACCAACCTTTCTATTCTTTCCACAAATTTTTCCGATTTCATCTCGCCGGATTGCAAAACTATTGAACCATATTTATTGGAAAACGCAAACCGGGAAGCTTTTATGACTTCCTCATCAGATAAGAAGTACCTTTTTATTCTTTTGTTGCTTTTTCTTATTCCACAGTAAAAACAATCTTTGTCACATACATTCGAGAATTCAATAAGTCCACGCAAATAAACCTTATCCCCGGTGTTTAATAATTTTATTTCCCGTGCTTTTTGGTACAGAAGCCTTTCGTCTTCATTTTCTGCATTCAAAAGAATTAAAATTTCGGGGATGGAAAACTTTTGATGTTGTAATATTTTTGAAACAATGCTCTCCATACTTTACCTCCGGTTTAATGCGTTTCATCTCAATTATTTTCTTCTCAATCGTAATGCGTTTGTAATTACCGAAACTGAACTAAAACTCATCGCTGCCGCCGCAATAATCGGGCTGAGTAAAATCCCGAAAAACGGGAACAGGATTCCGGCTGCAACCGGAACTCCCAGTGCGTTGTAAACAAAAGCAAAAAACAGGTTCTGTTTAATATTGCGCATCACTTTGTGGCTCAGTTCGCGGGCGCGCACAATTCCGTCCAAATCGCCTTTTACCAGCGTCACTTCAGCGCTTTGCATGGCAATATCAGTCCCGGTTCCCATGGCAATCCCTATATCGGCCTGTTCCAGTGCCGGGGCATCGTTAATGCCGTCGCCTGCCATTGCCACTTTCTGTCCTTGCGCCTGCAATTCTTTTACTTTTTTGAATTTGTCATCGGGGAGGCAATCAGCCTGGTAGCCATCAAGTTTCAATTCTTCGGCCACCGCTTTAGCGGTAAATTTATTGTCGCCGGTAAGCATGTGTACTTTTACGCCCATTTTTTGCAGTTCGCGAATGGCTTTTGCCGAAGTCTTTTTAATGGTATCTGCTACGCTTACAATGCCTTCTATCTGGTTATTAATTAAAAGGTACATTACAGTTTGACCCGTTAGTTGCCAGACTTTTACAATATCTTCATGGTTTTTGGTAAGTGTGGTACCGAATTCCTCAACAAGCCGGTTATTTCCCAGTCCAACCTTTTTCCCATCGATAATACCTTTTACACCTTTACCGGTTACTGCCTCAAATTTTTCCACCTTCAGCAGTTGAATACTTTTTTCCTTTGCACCTTTTACAATTGCCTCGGCAACCGGATGTTCACTTTGGGCATCTACGGATGCAGCAATTCTTAGTATTTCTCTGTCATCCAGTTTTCCAAATGAATGAAATTCTTTTAGCGCCGGTTTGCCCTCGGTGATGGTACCTGTTTTATCGATAATCAGCGTATCGACTTTATTCATTTCTTCGATGGCGCGTGCATCTTTTACCAGCACACCCGATTGCGCCATCCGGCCCGAACCAACCATAATTGACATTGGCGTAGCTAAGCCTAACGCGCACGGGCAGGCAATAATCAACACAGCCACTGCATTTACAAAAGCATAAACATAAGCGGGTTCAGGTCCCCACACTGCCCACACCGCAAAGGTGATTACAGCAATACCGATAACTATCTGCACAAAGTATTTTGCAACCACGTCGGCCAGTTTTTGAATGGGCGCGCGCGAACGGCTTGCCTGGTTCACCATTTCAATAATCTGGGCAAGCAAGGTATCTTCGCCCACTTTTTCGGCTTTCATTTCAAAGGAAGTGTTCCCGTTAATGGTCCCGCCGGTAACTTTATCATTTTTTGATTTATCCACCGGAATGGGTTCGCCGGTAATCATGCTTTCATCTACTACGGCATTTCCATCCGCTACTACTCCATCGACTGGTATTTTCTCTCCCGGACGCACCCTCAGAATATCTCCTTCACGAACTTCCTCAAGCGGGATTTCTGTTTCCTCTCCGTTACGGATTACCCTTGCCACGGGCGGCACCAGGTTCAACAGCGCCTTAATAGCCGAGTTGGTTTTGCTGTGGGCGCGGAGTTCGAGCACCTGACCCAGTAAAACCAGGGTGAGAATAACTGCCGCCGCCTCGAAATAAAGATGGACATTTCCCGCAGCATCTTTAAACTGACCGGGGAAAGCGCCTGGAATAAGCAGTGCAAAAACGCTGAAAAGGTAAGCCGCCCCAACGCCAATCGATATTAAGGTCCACATGTTTGGCATCCACCGCACGATGGAACTCCAACCGCGTTTGAAAAACTCCCAACTGCTGTAAAAAACAACCGGGGTTGCCAGTGCAAATTCAACCCATCCCCAAACCTTTTTTGGTGCGATTTCTTCCAATTTCAGAAACGGGAAAAATTCCGACATGGCAATAATAAAAACCGGGATACTTAACACAAGTGCCACCCAGAATTTTTTCGCCATTTTTTTGTATGCTTTTTCCTCTTCACTGGTTTCTTCTCCCTGCTCCGGGACCAAATCCATCCCGCATTTGGGGCAGCTACCCGGGTGGTCCTGTTTCACCTCCGGGTGCATCGGGCAGGTGTAAATGGTTTTTGCACCACTTGTTGGCCGTTTTTCTTCTTTAACCAAGTGCATCCCGCAAACCGGGCAATCGCCTGGTTGGTTGTATGTTTTGTCGCCTTCGCAGTGCATAGGGCAGTAATATACACCTTCTTCCGGTTCCGATGTCTTTTTATGCTGATGGTGTTCATGTTGGTGCCGGTGCTGACTGGCTTTTTGAGTCTGTTCATTAACCGGAACCAGGTGCATATTGCACACCGGGCAGTCGCCGGGTTCGATATATGTTTTATCGCCCTCGCATTTCATGGGACAAACATAATTGGTCGCACCACCATTTTTTTCAATGTGATTATGATTGACTTTTTGACCAGCACTTTTAATATTCATATTCATATTATTTTCTATTCAATTCAAAATATTTAAATTTCTGCCCCTTTTAATTAAATAGTATGGGATTGTATTTATTAATGACAACAATAACTCAACATTTCACTTATTCTGAAACTCAACCGGAGTTTTCAATAAACTGTTTCCATTTTCCTTTTACGGGTAGAAACATCGGTACGTGTCTTCGGTATTCAAGGTATTCTTCTCCAAACTTTTCAATTACCTTTTTCTCTTCCTTGCGGGCAAGCCTTACATATACCAGTACTATAACAGGAAACAGCGCTATGGAAAATAATGTTGGCCAGTGTACAATGCCTTCTCCGAATAGTGCAATAAACAAACCTGTATATTGAGGGTGCCTCACCAGGCTGTACAATCCTCCCGTAGCGAGCCGGTTTTCTTTATGTGCCCGGTAGAGTTCGCGCCAGCCTTGCAAAAAAATACCAAAACCTGTAAAAAGGAGGAAATAGCCTGCAATCATTGAAATCATCATGCCCGTTTCGCCAAGCCCCACCAATGTTGACCAAAGATTTGCATTAAGGTAACCGCGGTCTAATCCAAAAAACCGGACAAGCAGGTAAATGGTAAGCGGGAAACCATACATCTCGGCATACAAGGCAATGATGAAAGCCTGTATTAAACCGGCACCGGTCCACTCCCGCCACGTTTTTGGGGCGAGATAGCGGTATAAAAACCAGGACGCAATAACGATAACAATTAGTGCAATCGCCCATGCCCCGGAATGTTCAATTCCTCTTTCCATGATAATTCTTTAATTAAACGCGTTTTTTATTCCACCTTTTAAAAAAGAAATTATAGATGGGTACATAAACCAAACCGGCATAAACACCATACAGGAAACTTTCCAGCAACCCCAGGAGGAAACCCCACCAGGTTAGCCATTTAAAAGCCGGCAACACAGATTCGAGGAATGTATGCATATGAAGACTATCGGGTGTTACAAGCCCATAAACAACACAAACAATAAAGCTTACGGCTGTAAAGGTTCCTAATGACCAGGTTACAATTTTTATTTTTAGCATGATATATTTCTCCTTTTTTACGATTAATGATGATGAGGAACCGACCCGTCTGAACTTTTCTGTTCCCGTTTTTTATCCTTGTTATTTTCGGGGCTTTCATGATTTCCGTGTGCGCCATGTCCTCCATGGCCAAACATGTGCATAGCAACAAATGCTATTGCAAATACTATCCAAAGCCAATTTTCTGCCAACCATTCCATAATAATTTCCTTTATTAATTGTAATATCCAAGATTAAATGAAAGTCCACCGGATGAGTGTTTTACCAACAACTCACCCGGTGGCTGTTTTCATTCACAGTTACCTCCTTTCTGAATTTAATGTTTATTCATGATGCTCCTCATGCCCCTGCTGGTTAGCAGGTTCTTCCGTTTTGTTTATCTGGCTATTTTCGCCCTTCATTCCATTCATCTTTTTCATGCATGTTTTCATCATTTCAGGGTTTTGAGCCATCATTTCAGCCATGTTGTGCATGTTAGAATTTGCATTGCATTCTTCCATCATAGCTGTTTTCATTTCAGGGTTGTCTTTCATCATCCCGATACTGTTGGCATGGTCCATCATTTGATGGTTGCATTTAGTTTCCGCCATTCCTTTTTTTGCATTCATTTCTCCGTTATGAAGGTTACCGTTTTGCATCATAGTCATGGCATGTTCGTTCCCCTTCATCACCTCCATAAATTCCAACATGAGTTCATGGTTGCTCATAATGTTGTTATAAACTTCTATCCGGGCTTCCGGGCTATCCATTATTTTTGCGACTTTTTTGCTTTGAGCATTGCTGCTAAGCGCCAAAAATGTAAGCATTGAAAATATTATCGCTATTGATTTCATGATATGTAATTTTTAAATGATTAAATATGATTTATTATACGTGATTATCTTAGCAGCATCCATGGTTGTGTTTATGATGGTCGTGCGAACTTCTACTGTTCTCCACCGGCACCAGTTTCATGTTGCAGTCCGGGCAATTGCCCGGGGCATTGTAGGTTTTGTCCCCTTCGCATTTCATGGGGCAGATGTACCGGGTTTGCTGTCCGGCAACAATTGTGCTACCACTGTCTTGAACTATTTCTCTCTCTTTTCCTCCTCTAAAAAAATCTCTTAGTGTTTTCATGATATTTAATTTTTAATGTTTAACTATTTCAAAGATACAATACGCAGTTATTTAATATGTTACAGTATTTATTAAAAGATTTATATGATTTTTTGTTCTACTTTTTTTAAATCAAAATCAAACATTACAACGAAAACGTACAATCGTTTCTTTAATATCATTCGCCGACACCAGCTTCATATTACATTCCGGGCAATTGCCCGGGGCATCATAGGTTTTATCCCCTTCGCATTTCATCGGGCAAAAATACCGGGGTTGCGATTTGCTTCTTTTCCATACCGAAGACGAACTATTACTGGCTCCCTTCCCTCTAAAAAAATTTATCAGACTTTTCATGTTGTAAAGTTTTATGATTTAACTCAAATAATTTTTGTAAAAGCCACGTTTGTGAGCTCCTTTAATCAACTAATAAAAAATATATCCTCCATTCACAGGAATCATCTGCATTTTAGAATCCGGGCAAAGTCCGGGTTCATCGTAAACCTCTTCTCCGTGGCATTTCATGGGGCACTGGTATTTTACATCTGATTCCGGAGTATTTTTCCCGGTATTTTGGGTCGCTGTTCCCATTCCTTCATTTTTTCTTTCTGTTGTAAAATCGTTTCGTGTTTTCATAATATGCAATTTTTTAATGTTTAATTATTTCAAAGATACAATCATCAGGTATTTAATATGTTACATAATTCGCTGAATGATTTATATGATTTTAACTTTTTGATGTGTTTATGTTTCGTTGTAACATTGCTTTATTGTTTTTTTGAAACGAGTTGGTGAAATACCCGTAGTTTTTTTAAACTGGCCCGAAAAATGAGGGACGCTGCTGTACCCCAACTCCCAGGCTATTTCAGCTAATTCTTTTTCATCACAAAGGAGCATTACCTGGGCCCGTTCAATTTTTAGTTTAATAAGGTATTTCTCAATAGTAATACCCTGGTCAGATGAAAAAAGCGAACTTATATAGGCATAATTTAAATCTATCTTCATTTTAAGAAAATCAGACAACTTTAGTTTTGATTGCCTGCCTTCTGTATATGCATATTCTTCAATACTGGTTTTTATTTTATTTATTAGTTGGCTTTTATGAACGTCAATAATTTCCAACCCTGCCTTTATAAGCCTTTTATTCACTGCATCCAGCTTGAACGGAGTTATCTTGTCCACCACATCAATATAGCCTATCTTTACATCTTCCACTTTAATCCCGGCTTCTTCAAAAATTTGAGAAACCACCAGGATACATGTTTTGCAGACCATATTTCTAATTTTAATTCTCATAACCCAACATCTCAAAATATCTGTTGTAAAGATAAAAGCTACTATCCTTTAAAGTGTTACACTTTTTTAAAGTTGATTTACATAGTTTTTAAATTATACATCGTTTATCGATTTGCGGTTTTGTTCCCCAAACTTTTTAAAATACGATGTAGTAAACCCTGTTACTTTCTTAAACTGCCCGGAAAGATGGGCTACACTACTGTATCCCATTTCAAAGGCAATCTCGCTCAATGTTTTTTCATCGTAAACAAGCAGCTCTTTTACCCGTTCTATTTTCAGGCTAATCATGTATTTTTCGATGGTAGTGCCTTCAACCGATGAAAATAGCGAACTCAGGTAGGGGTAATCCAGGTTGAGTTTGCCGGTAAGGTAATCCGAAAAATTCATTTTGCTTTCCCCGGAATGGTGGTACACATAATCAACTGTGATGTTTTTTATTGATTCGATTAACCTGCCCTTTGAATCGCTGATAATTTCAAACCCCATCCTTTTCAGACTTTTGTCCACTTGTTCGAGTTTGTCGGGCGCAACCTCTTTAGTGGTTTTTACTTTGCCCAACTGTATGTTTTCAATTTCTATTCCGGTACGTTCAAAAATTTGCGAAACAACCAGAACGCAGCGTTGGCAGACCATATTTTTAATGTTAATATCCATGAGTCTTTTTTTTATTTTAATTCAATCCATAACATTTTATAGCACGTAATTTGCCCGTATTATTCGTTTAATGTTTTCAAATAATCAATGAGTCTTTTTTTACTATTTTCGGACAAGCGGGCTTCACGATGAATGAACGTGTAGGATGGCAAAGGCATTTCACCATCTTCAACCTGGCTTATCATTGATTTTAATTTGCTTTGTTGCATTCGGGCTGAATAATCCCCGAATTCACTAAAATTTAAATCCTCTTTGCCCTTATTGATATGATTTTCCAAATACCAACCAACCGGCTGCACCCTGCTGTACCAGGGATAATTTGTATTGTTGCTGTGGCAATTGTAGCAAGACACAGCCAAGATACTCTTTACATCTTCCGGTACATTGTATGCTTTTACAAAGTCTGTTGGCGGCACGGTTGTGCTTTGATTGGTTCTGGCGGGTATGAATTGCAAACCCACCAGAACCGCCAATACTCCAATACCTATCCATTTCAACCATTTCATTTCACGGTAATGTTTTGTTGTACGCTACCGCATTTCAACATTTTACTACCAAACAGCGGGTTTTTAATTTCACTGGACGCACTTAGCCACGAACCACCTTCGTTGTTGTTATACATGGGACAAAAAATTTGGTATAAATTTCTATCAGAACCCGTAATAATTATCAGGTCTTTAACATCTGTACTCAACATTTCAAAATGTTCCCTTTGATGTTCGATGTTTCCGTTGTTCTCCGTAATATGTTCGGCATGTTCCCTGGCAACTTCAATAATTTCGCCCAGTTCCTTTTGTTGTGATTTTGGTTGGGATGAAATATCGAACTCTTCAAAAGCATCGAATATCATTTTTCCCGAACTTGCTGCTTTTTTGCTGTTATCGGCTACCAATGCATCTTTTAATGCCAGGTAATTGTCGATAATAGCAGATGCCGATTTAGAACGTTCTACGTCAACGTTGGACTGCTCCATGGATTTGTTTGCCATTTTCGAATGCCCTTCCGTTGAGTGCCCCATTTTTGAATGGTCGTGTTGTGCATTTGCTCCCCAACTTACTAAAGCCAGGACAAGCATAATCATTGTTTTTTTCATGATAATTTCGTTTTAAATTCATTATAACTCTTCTTTTATCTCGCCACATGTTGGCATTTTGTCGCCAAAATATGGGTTTTGTATGGTTTTGCTTTCGGCAATCCAGTAAGCGCCTTTTCCGTCGAAAGCCATCGGGCAATAAACCGCGAATAAATCACCTTCTTTTAACCCGAAGCTTTTAATGGTGCAGTACATTATTTCAGAAATATGACTGAAATAGGAACGTTTTTCTTCCAGACCGTTTACATGTTGCATTTCCTTTAACTTGTCTTGATATAAACTGATGTGGTCTTTCCAGGCATCCAAGCCCTCACCATCCAGCTTTTCGGGTTTAACTGCTTTAATCTTGCCGAGCATTAAATTGATTGCCTTGTTTGTTGCAGCCACATTACCGTTCACCAGCGCATTTTTCATAAGCAGGTAGGCATCAATTACCTCCTCGAGCTCTGCCTGTGTTTGTTCGTTTACCGGGTAAACCTCATCGAGTATCACAATATTCTTATGCGCAAAATTTTCAGCAAGATTATTGTGTTGTTCGTGTTCTACCTCGGTTGAAACGCTCTGCTCAGTCCTATCCGACATTGAACCATGTTCGGATGGCATGAGCCTTGGTGATTCTTTTTTTTCTTTATTATTGCCGCCTCCGCATGAAGTTAGAATCAATGCAATAATGAAGGAAGTAATAACCGATATTAGAATACTTTTTTTTGTTTTCATAATTCATTTTTTAATGATTAAACATAAACGCATTTGATTGTATCCACTTGTGGATATCTTTTATACCAACAATCCCTGTCAGTTTGCCGTTTTTCCTGACAGGAAACAGGGATTGTCTGTTCTGTTGCAGCAGAAAAAACTTATCGGAGAGCGCTTCCTCTTCCTCGAGCCAGTAAAAATGTTTCTGCATAAAATCGCTGATTTTTTGATTTCCTTTTCCTTTATGTAAGCCACCCACAATGTCTTTATCATTGAGTATACCCGTTACATTGTTTTTTTCCATCACCAGAAATGATTTTTCAGATGAATTGATAAAATGGTCGGCTGCTGTTTTCAGAGTTGTTTCCGCATTCAGGATGGCATAACTTGACTTCATTACATGCTTTACCCGGACACCTTCCAGGGCATGTTTTATCTTTTCGGCTTTAGATTCTGCCCCGGCCCCCAGAAAGATAAACAGCCCGATAAACACCAACCAGAAATTAAAGAAGAACCCAAAGAAAACAAAAACAATAGCCAGTACCTGGCCTGTTTTCGCGGCAAAAGAGGTAGCTTTTACCGGTTCTATTTTCATGGCCAGCAACGAGCGTAAAACCCGGCCACCATCCATCGGGAATGCAGGTATCAGGTTAAAAGCCGCCAGAATAATATTGGCATACATCAGGTTGGCCGCAAAAGCCGCTCCTGTTAGCCTGATGTTCTGCATCGCTTCCAAATCAAAGGTTTGCCCTGTGCTTTTTAAGTGTATCCATAATATTCCGGCGATGATTAAATTTACTGCCGGGCCTGCAATCGCTACCTGAAGTTCCTGTGCTGGTTTCGTGGGCATGGATTCGAGGCTGGCAATGCCACCGATGGGGTAAACGGTTATATCTTGTGTTTGGACACCAAACCGCATTGCGGTGAGGGAATGCCCAAACTCGTGCAGTACAACACAGGCAAAAATGGCCAGGATAAACAACATGCCTGTAAATCCTTCGCTGAAACCGTGCCCCATGCGGAAATGCATCAGGAAAATCCAGCCGATAAGGATTAAGAATGTCCAATGGATAAGAACCTTTATCCCAAATATTTTACCAATATGAAGCGACCATTTTTTATGCATTTTTACTGACTTTTAAATTTTTTCGATAAAATAACACTAATGACAGGGCCACGATAATGTATCCGATAACTCCCAGCCACAATACATAAGAGTACCCCCACAACATGGAAATAACAATTACCATTACCGCTGTGGACATGCTGACCAGTGAGGAAATGCCCAAAAACAAGGGGAGGAGATGTTCCTGCTCGCCCGATACTTCTTTAAGTATTGCAGGAAAAGGGATGCCAATGAAAAAGGCCGGTATCAGCAACAATACAACCATGAGTGGTTGTGAAATCCCATCCACCGCAAATCCGGGTATAATAAAAACCCGGACAGCAACCATAACAATTGCCACCAGTAAACTGTACAAACCCGCCTTCAACAGGAAATTTCTTTGGAACAAACCCGTATAAAAACTACCTAAGCCATTACCCAGCAAGAAAGTGAACAGCAGCAGGGAAAATGATTGTGCAGGATTTGAAAGCTGAAGGTTCAGTACCTGGAACAGATAAGACTGTACAAAGAAATAACATATACCAAGCACAAAAACCACAAATGCGAGAAAATTAAGTTTTTTGGGTGTTTCTGGTATTAATTCCTGACTGAACTTCCATCCCCTGGCAGTCATGAAAATAAGCCAGCCCATGACTATCAATGATAGGAAGAACAATGTCATCAGCGAATTAGGGATGCCGTTTTCATAATTGAAAAAATAGGGCGAATCGTCATTTACAGGTTCCAGGTTCAGCACGGCTGCTTCAGAGAGTTGCTTATAATCGAATTCGTTTTGGGAAATGCCATAAATCAACCTGTCAAACATGTACCACTGGTAGTTTATGTTTTCAACCAGGGTATCGGCTTCAAGTTGCTGAATGTTGGGAATGAAGAATGTTTCCCGGTCCAAATTGTATTGATGTGCCAAAATATGGTTTATTTCAGTCTCGTTTTTTTCAAAGGGGGTTTTTCTGATTATCAGTACCGGCATCATTCCGTTGGAATAGATAAAAACATTTTTCATAGCGGTTGCTCCGTCTATGCCTTTGGTTTCCATTAGTTCGAGGTAATTAGAAAGCATCTTGTACACTTCCGTCGCGTTGTGCATGGTGAATATCAACCTTCCTTCGGGCGTTAATACATTCAGGTAATCTTTAACCGCTTCGCGTGTAAACAAATAATTTTCGGAGAGCCCGTAAAAGTCAGCGCCCCTCCCACCTTTGGTTACAGGAATGGTGAGCATGACTACGTCGTACCGGTTTTTTGTTTCCCTGACAAAATTTCTGCCTTCCTGAACGTAAACCGCGATATTGTCTTTTTGTGTAAACGTTGACGGATTGTATTTTTCCATAAGGCTCACAAAAGACGGGTTTATCTCAACAGCGTCGATTTGGCTGAAATTCAAGAGCCAGGTGGCTGCCATGTCAACACCCCCTCCCGGGCCAATTATCAAAACCGAATCTTTTTCTTTTTCCTTCAGCAAATTCAGCCCGAAGGTTGCCGGAAAATGCGCGAACTGATGGGCGTGTTCCCCCTTGTTGTTTTCAATTTCTTCAATACTCACCAGGGTGGTGCCCGCCGCGCCATCAACGAACATTACTTTTTCGCTGCTGCCGTCAGGATTTGTTAATTCAACCAAATCGGTTTTTCCAAACGAATTCCACTCCGTTTCAATAATCCGGCTTTTAATTGCCGGGTTGCTCATCAGCCGCAACATATCTTTGTCGTTGTCCTTACTGATGGAGGGGTTAAAATTGTATGCCCAAAAGCTGGCCCATCCCAGGAAAGCCACCAGCACAACCCAAATTACCCCTCTCAGGTAGGGCTGGTTTTTTTTACCGGAAAGTGAAACCCAGGACAACAGGCCGGCGATCGCGAGCAAAACATAACTTATAAGAAATGCTTTGGGCAGGCCGAGATTGTTGAGGATAAACACGGTTAACAACGCCCCTCCCGCGGAACCAGCCAAATCCATACTGTACAACCAGGCGGCTTTTGTCCTTTGGGTATGGAAAATATCAGCCTTGACTACGCCAATAGCTATAAATGGCAGCACAGCCATCAATATATTGATTATCAGATTAAATGACGGGGTTGCAAAAATGCCCGATTTGTTCAGTGAAACCAGTAAAATGAAACTAAACAGGATACTAAAAGGGAGCACATCATAAAATATCCGGGCTTTTGACCTCACCCACGACCATCTGTAGTAGGCTATCTCCCCAATACCGAGGCCAAAAAGGGTAAAAGCGATTATAATGAAAACAAAGTGGTAGCTCAGCATGTAGGAGAAAAGCCGTGAAAGGCTAATTTCCAGCATAATGCCTGTGGAAGAAACCAGGAGCAGGATTAAAAAGCTTACTATAAGATTTTTTGTTTTCATATTCTTTTAGTTTTGTTTTTTATTATTCCACTAAATCAGATTTATCCTAAACATACAGCGTCTTTCAACATCTTACTTTTCTCCTGTTGCAATGTATGTTGACCCAAAATAATATTCCCGGAACTCATTTAAATCGAGATATTTTTCCAATGATTCCCATGCATGGCGGTCTTTTAAATCGTAGCTACCGCCGTATGGTTTTATAAAAAATCTAACCATTAACTTTGAAAACCATTCAGGCCACGCATTCGGTTTTTTGAAATCGAGGACAACAAACCTCCCGCCTTTAGCGAGAGCTTTTGAGCCATTGCTAATTATAGCATCATATTCAGGGATTAGAGTAATAGCATACGAAGTAACTATCCCGTTAATATTTTTCGGGAACCTGTATTCCGCAGCATCGCTTTGTACCAACGTGAAATTTTTCCAACCTTTCCCTTTAACCAGTTTCCCAGCTTCCTCTAACATTTCATCGGACAAATCGACACCGATTATTTTGCCTTCCGGGCCAACCGAGTTATACAGGTGCGGAAAATTCAAACCTGTACCACAGCATAAATCAATCACGCTATCTCCTTGCTTCAAATTTAGCGCTTCAATAGCATCAACCCGGTAATGATTCACCCTCCATCCGATGAGGTTAAAAAATTGAACAGCGGAATTATAAGAAGGTGCCCTTTTACGATATATTTCTGTAATTTTTTGCTTGTCCATGATTATTCCGTTTTATTATACGTTCTACTCTGACTTTTTCACTTCTTCATATCTTCTGATAATTACCCTGTTTCCTTTCTCATAAGTAAAATAACTCCATAACCAGTTGATGGTGACCATTATTTTGTTTCGAAAACCGATTAGGGACACGAGATGGATGAACGACCAAATTAGCCAGGCAAAAAAGCCACCGAACTTCAGCTTTTTTATCGAGGCGACAGCCTTTTTTCGGCCAATGGTTGCCATTGTGCCTTTGTCCTGATATTCAAAAGGAACCATAGATTCATTTTGAATCAGTTTCATCAGATTTTTTGCCAATAATTTACCCTGCTGAATAGCTGGTTGGGCAATCATTGGATGACCATGTGGATTTGTGTGTGTTTTAATAAGCGCATTATCGCCAATTGCAAATACATTGTTAAGTGTCAATATCCGGCCAAAATCATCTGTCAAAATTCGGTTTTGCCTGCTTATGCTTTCACGTGGAAGCCCTTTAACAATATCCCCTTTTACACCAGCAGTCCAAATAAAAGTAGCTGCACTAAAACTCTTTTCACCGGCAAGAACAACCTTTTTTCCATCGTAGGAATTCACGGATGTATTCAACAAAACATCGACATTCATCCGGGATAAATAGTGCAATGTTTTTTCGGAGAGTTTTTCCGGCATCGCCTGCAAAAGCCTTCCGGTAGCTTCTATGAGGTAAATTTTCATTTCAACACTATTTAATTCCGGATAGTCTTTTGGTAAAATATATCTTTTAAACTCAGCGAGGGCGCCAGCGATTTCTACACCGGTGGCGCCTCCGCCAACGATAGCAACACTACTCAGTTCCCTTTTTTCATGTTCAATGCAAGTAACGGCTGCTTTTTCCAAATTTTGCAGGAGCCTGCTTCTAATGTCAAGGGCATCGGTTACAGAATTGAGTCCTGAGCCAAAATTTTCAAAGTCTGTATTGCCAAGGAAATTTGTTTTGCTCCCACAAGCCAACACCAGATAATCATAATGGATAACACCGATGTTTGTACTCAATTTATTATGAGTCGTATTGATATGTGTTACTTCGGCCATTCTGAAAACAACATTCCGGTATTTTTCAAATAGTTTACGATATGGGAATGCAATATTGTCAGGTTCAATTCCGCTGGTAGCTACCTGATAGAGAAGTGGGAGGAATTGATGGAAATTGTTCTTGTCAATCAAAACCACTTGTACAGGCAAATTCTTCAAACCTTTTATGAAATTTATGCCTGCAAATCCACCTCCAACTACTACTATCCTGGGCAGTTCTGTTTCAGGGACACATATCATCCCCTTTTCCAAACAGTTTAAACTATCGCAACATTGCATTTTTTTTAATTTAGCGTCTAAATGACAAATGGTTAAACCGCCAAAATTCCTTTTTCATCGGTTCTCACTTTGTAAACCTCGTCAACCGGTGAAATGATAATCATCCCATCGCCACGGTAGCCTGTCCGCCCGTTCTTGCGAATAATTTCCACAACCGGATTCACATGTTCTTCTGCCACCAAAATTTCCAGTTTAATTACACGGTAAGCATCGGCAAAAGGGTATTTGTAACTAATGTGTTCCTTTTCGTGGTCGGAATACTGACCTGTACCCTCACACTCGGCAAAGGTCATGCAGCAAAAACCTGCATCGTTTAAACCATTGTAAACTTCTTCCAGTTTACGGTACCTGATATAAGCTTTTATAAGTTTCATAATTTTGAAGTTTTATGTTGGAAAGGAGAAAGGAAGCGCAGAAAAACGCAATCTTCCCATTTTATCCTCTTTTCGGTTTTTCGCACTTCCTGCCATCAAAGGCTATCCCCACATCCAACTATTATTTACTATTTTTCATTTTCCGTGCAGTTGGCTATTTCTTTTATTTCGCAACTGCTGCAACCGCCGCCAACATTGTTCAACTCACGGTCGTCGCCGGCACAACTATGGCCGGTAAATTCCGCATTTTTATCAAAAAACAATTTCACTCCCAGCGCCAACATGGTGAAAGCAACCAGGATAACCGAAACAATCAATAATTTTAAAAACATAACGTACTCCTTTCTTTTTTCGATTTTGGAAGAAGATCCCGGAACAAAATGTTCCGGGGATCTTACCGCCTTTCCTCAATACCAAATTTACTAAACTATTGATTGTCAACTGTTACATCATTTTAAAAAAGAGTTGCATAATTTTGCCTTTTATGGTTTAGCCCATGCCTAACCGATATCCCAAAAAGGAAAAACCATAAATTTTCAGTTTATTTTAATGATTGTGCCTCTCGTGGCCACCCATCTCTGTATTGAGCCCTGTTCTATCATACTTGCAACAAGCATTCAACCTGTTATAATCCTCATCTTTTGCCTTGTGCTTTTTCGTATCGTGGCCGGTTTTTGCAATGGCCATGTGTATCTTGTGGACATCGGTTTTTGAATCGTCAAATGAAACAGCTATCATTTGGGTTTCTTCGCTCCATTCGGCAAAATTTACACCTGAAACACCTTTGGCTGCTTTTTCAATGCGATTTTCGCAGGTGCTGCAAGTGCCACTCACTTTAAACTTTTCAATTTTTTCGGTTTTGGGATTCCCGAATGTTGTTATACTTAAAACTGCAACAACCACCATTGATAAAACTACTTTTTTGTTCATAACACTAAATTTTAAATTAATACATTACTATCATTTTATTCCTTTTATTAATTTGAACCTGTATCTACTACGATAGGTAACCCATCTTTGCCAACCGGCACGAAGAAAAATTTAGCGTTGTTGCTTGTTGACAATTTGTCTTGTACTTCAAGGGCTTTAAACTGAAGGTATTTTTGTGACAAACCCTGGTCGATTATTTGCTGGGCATCCCGCTGCCCTTCAGCGTTTATTCTTTGTATCTCAGCCTCTTTTTGTGCAATTTCAACCTCAATATTTGTTTGTTCCAGCTTTTGTTTAGTGGCCAGTTTTACATCGGTTGCATTGGTTACCAGAGGTGAGTACATAATATGGTCAAGCGTAACCTTATCCAGCATAATATGTTTCCCTTCGAGCCTTGTACTTAATGTAGAAGTAATTTCTTTTTCAATATCTAAACTTTTCGAAGAAATTTCTTCGTAGTTGTATTTTGCCATTATGCCCCTTGAAACAGAATAGAAATTTGGCTTTACAATATTTTGATAGTAGTCTTCGCCTACTTCCAGTATTAATTGGGGCAATTCTTCCTGATTGGGTTTAAGTGTGACCGACATGGCTAAAGTCATATGAAGTTCATCAGAAGTAAGAATATCAATTTCCTCCTGAAAACTTTTTAACCTTATGTCATACTTTATCATTTGCGTAAACAGTCCCCTGGTAACAATTCCATCGGAATAAATTTTGTCGGTTTTCAATCCTTTGCCCAGCGGACGGTTTATTACACCATTAAACCCTGGTTTAATTACGGAACAACCTGATAACAATATCCCAACAGCTAATAAAATTAGCGATGTCCTTCTCCTGTTTTTTCTAAATAAATTTTTCATGATGTTTAATTTTATTATTAATAATTCTGTTACATACAGGACACCAACTATTTCTTGTTTTTATGCTAAAAACCGAAGCATACCATTGATGCCCTTCTTTACATTCCCATAATAATTTTGTCTTTGAGTTAATATATTTTCGGGACAAACACCTGCCCCCTTTATTTATAGCCAGCTTTCTGATTTTTTCTAAATCCAGTTTTTTATTTCCTGCACATCGAGGGCACCAACTTTTCCGGTATAAAATACTATTTGGGGTTGCTTCCCATACATGACCATATTGGCATCGCCACAATAACTTTGATTTTAAGCCATTGTAACTAAATGACAAACATTCCCCTTTTCTGGACGATGCAATGTCATTCATCGCATGTATAGTATAACCGCTTTTCATTGCAATTTCTAAGTATTTAAATCACAGCAATCCAATCGTTTCCCGCCAAAATCTTTCTTATTTTCTTCCGCCATCTTTTTTAGCCTTTTTTTAAACGATTTTTTGTTCTCGATTGTAACCGTTAACCCAAGGGCAGATAAACTTTTCAATATTTCTTTTTCACTAATTTCGTATGGATTATAAATGACAGAAATTGACTGTCTTAAACAACCGATTTTGTCGATTCCTGGAGTAGAATTAAATTTCGTCATTAATTCTTGTATTTTTTCTTCCGATATACTTTCTAGTATGTGGAACCTTTTATATTGCAGGTAATCTTCCATAACCTATTTTTTATTGGGTAAAGCATAAACCAGTATGTCATTGTCATCCTGAAAACTCTTCCCGCCATTTTTAAAAATCAGAAGTTTAGTTTTTCCATTTGCAGAGGTAAGTTTTATTTCATGGCTATTTGGCACAGAAAGTAGTTTTTGGCCCCTTTCGTTGATGATGTTTAATGTAAATTGAACAGCATTGTGTTCAGGTTCGGGGTTTTCTTCAATGGCATTGTAATTATACGTTAAACATGTATAGACTATTTCTATCTCCTCGTCAGGATGAATTGTATTTTGAGAAATCATTTTAATTTCCTCAAAAAAATGATTGTTTTCAATCGGAATGTGAATCGACTTCCATCGTGTGTTGTCCAGGTTATAAATAATTATCGTTTGGGCTTTAGTGTCGAAATTATAGAATTTTATTTCCCCGTTTTCTAACTGAATGGTTTTAAATTCAGACTTTATTACTCCTTCAAATTCTAATTGAGAATAGCTATGAAAAGAAATTAATAAGGTAAGGCTAAGAAAAAGCATTATTGTTCTCATGATTTTAATTTTTAAGTTATTTCCCGCGACTGCAGGTATTCTACCGTTTCGCTGGTAGTAAGGGGATGGGTGATATTTCCGGTGCGAAGGTAGAAAATGGTATTACCCCCATCGTTTAGATAAACCGGCCGATGGGACGGTTCAACCAACAAGGCACATATTTCTTTTCCCTCTATTTCATGAAATGAGAAATGGATTTTTGTGCTAATATCTTTACCAAATTCATTGGATACCAATAGTATTAACCGCTGTTGAAATCCATCTTTGTTTTTTTTCTTTAGCGAATAGTAATCGTTCTCCAATCCCAGGATACTACCGTAATTGTCAACACCTAATATTAAAGTTCCGCCTTTAGCATTCAAAAAACCGGCAATTGATTTCAGCACTTCGTTTTCCAGGTTTTTATCGGTTTTCACCTGCCTGTAATCGTGACGCAAAGAAGCTTTAAAATCAACAAAATCATTTTCGCCATCAGCAATTAACGATGGGATGCTTTGTTTTAACAATTGCCTTTTTGTCAATAATTTGTCCTGCTTTTCTTTTATAGAGCGGTTGTACATTCCTGAAGCCAGGCCAATCAATAATCCAAGAACGGAAAAAGCAACCGACATGGGCATCATACTAAAACTAAAGGATTCAACGAACTGATTCCAAAAAACCGACCATAAAGCAGAAAAGCTAACCCCGTTTAAATTATTTTCGAACCAGTAAATGACCATACTTGTTGGGTGTAAAATAAAATACCCTACTAACAGCCCCACAAAAGCATGAATCAGTATTTCCTGGTTCTTTATAAACTTGTATTTTTTTAATCGCACTTTCATGATAGTATTTTTACAATTGAAAGGGCGGGAGGGAGTAACCCTCCCATTCCCTTTCTCTTCTCCGTCCCCAAACCAAACCTACTTAATAGTCTTCCTTATTTCTCCGCATCCTAACGTATTCTCCTCCCAAAAAAGGATTTTGTATTTTTTTCGTTTTACTCAACCAGTAGGCTCTTTTTGTTATTTATGTTTATGTTTCATCGGCTTCGCCGGAGCTTTGAGTTCTGAGCGGTCATACTTGCAGCAGGATGGTAACTGGTTGTATGCTTCATCAGTCGCTTTGTGCATTTTAGTATCGTGGCCCACTTTTGCAATGGTCATTTCTACTTTGTGCACATCAGTTTTCGAATTATCAAGTGAAACTTCCATCATTTTAGTTTCCTTGTTCCAGTCAGCTTTTGAAACACCCTCCAGCGATAAAGCTGCCATCTCAATTCGTTTCTCGCACATTTCACACTTCCCGTTCACCAGGAATTTTTCTGTTTTGTTTCCTGCAAAAACGGAAACAGCGCCCATCATAAACAGCGCAACTAAGCTTAAAACTTTTGTTTTCATCTTTTTTAATGTTTAATGTTTAACTTTTTATTTTTAAATATTTAACAGCCTCACTGGTTGTGAGCGGATTTGTTATATTTCCCGTTCTTAAATAAAATACTGTTCGGTTTCCTTCTTTCAGGTAAACCGGCTGCCGCGAAGGTTCAATGTAAATCGTACAAATTTCATTGTTTTGAAAGGTATGGAAGGTAATATGAATTATCGAGCAGATATCTTTGCCAAATGTATTGGAAACGAGTAGTATAATTCGTTGCTGAAAACCATCCTTGTTTTTCTTTTTAAGCGTCCAGTAATCATTTTCGAGACCTAATATCTGCCCGCTATCGTCAACTCCTAATACAAGAATTCCTCCATTTGCATTCAAAAAACCTGCGATTTCTTTCAAAACAATGTGTTCCAGGTTTTTGTCGGTTTTTACCTGGCGGTAGTCGTACCTCAGGGATGATTTAAATTCTACAAATTCACTTTCCCCACTGGCTATCAGGTTCGGTAAACTTTGTTGAAGCAATTGCCGCTTCCCGTAAAGTTGCCGGTTTTTCTTTTTTATGGATTTATAGTAAAACCCGGAAACGATTCCGGCAACCAGCCCCAAAACAGCAAATGCCAAAGACATAGGCATCATGTGCAAGCTAAAAGAATGGACAAAACTTCCTGAAACAATCTTTCCGATTTGTGCCCAGGCATCCGGTGAATTATTCGATTCGAACCAATGGATGACCATACTTGCCGGATGAAGAACAAAGTATCCGGCCAACAGCCCGACCAATGAATGAATTGCTGGTTCTTTGTTGTTTTTTGCTATAAAATAAACTGATTGCATAACCCGTTAATTTTGCTGTTTAAAACAAGCCGGAGGGGCCGGGGCCCCTGCGCGGCTTCCTCTTCTCTCTCTCCACCAAATCGTTCTCCGGCTTTTTAATTTGTTAAAAGCTGATAACTGCTTCCAAAACAACTCCACCAAATTCAGCTCCGGCAAACCTGCCGGTCCAGGCATCACCGTTATAGCTTTGGTCAACGTATTCCAGTTTTGTTAAAACGTTATTGGAAAGAAACCATCCTCCACCCAGATTTAACCGACTGACATCCAAATCCTCAGTCGAGCTTTCCCGTTGTTTGCCTTTGACGGTATTGTACCTCCCCGCGAGGTAGAACCTTTCATTTGCCCCGAACCGGTAAAGTAACTCTCCGGCCAGTTGTGTGAATGCCCCTTCTTTGTATGCCTGCGGTTGCGTAAATTCATTATTTCCGTTTGCCCGTTCAACAATGCCGAAAAATTCAAGGCCTTTAAATTTTATAAACGGGTTAAATTGCAAAGCGGTGAGTTTGCTGAAACGTGCGTTGTATTGTCCGTCGCGCGGGCCGCCCTCAGAATTGCCCTCCTCATCCGGAACAGTGAACAGTACATTGTAATACCTTGTCCCTCCGCGGTCGCCGCCGTAAAGGTAAGCGCCATTTGAAGTTCCATTGTTGATATACCATGATCCGGTAAGACGCACTCTCAGGTCATCGTTAAGCTGCTTATCATATCCCAGTTTACCGTAGAAAGATGGTTTGTTGTCGGTGTTGTCATTGACGGTCACATTTTGATTAAGTTTCCCGTTTGTTAAACCGATAACGGCAAGTAATCCGTTGTTTTGCAGGGTAACTTCTCCAAATGCTTCCGTGGAGAATGCATCCATCAGGTAATTTCCCACAAACGGGTTAAAAATTCCCCTTGCATTGTCTGACCGCCTGAAATGGGCATCCCCGTAATTAAATTCATCGAGGCCGATGGTGATAGTTGCATACTGCATCAGACCGCTCAAAAACCCGGGGCTGACAAAATCAAGCTTATCCACCTGCATATGCCCACCTTTTATCCATGTTTCATTATGGGCCCTTGAAGACAGATAGGTTTTCAGATGCATCCTGACCCCATCCAGCAATTGTACATCGAGGTTCAGGTTTGCCGATGGCAGATTAAAATCGGAGCCTAGTTCAACAAGGTTGCCCGCGGAATTGCTTTGGTTTAAGCTTTGGAACTGCATAGCAAAATCGCCGCCCAAGCGAACTTTGAAACCATCAAATGCGACCGTATCGGTTTTAGTAGATTCAAATACATTCAGCCCTGTCTTATCATTGGGCCTGAAAAATTGTAACTTGGTTTGTTGTGCGTGTACTATAACCGATGTCATTAACAATAGAGAAATAAATGTAATGCTGAATTTGTAATTAAATTTTTTCATGATATTTGATTTTTAATTTGTTGATTTAAAAGCTGTTTCACTAGTTTGTTTAAACGTTGTTTCAAATGAGAGTTCAAGTTCGTCTCCGGTTTTTATAGTGCCAAACACGGCTTTGGGGGGATCTACCTTAAAATCGGAAAACTTAATTCTATGAGAACCCAAAAAAAGTACGCCATCTTCCGACAGTTTATAGCTGACCTCCCAATTGGCCATGTTGGAGGTACCAGCAATGGAAAGCCTGATTTTCGCTTTAACCAATTCGTCCGTAATGGCTTCTGTTTCTACCAGTTCTAATTGTATCTGAGGATTTTTATTTGCCTGCAAAGCTTCATACGCATTTTTATCCATTGCGTTCTTTCCGCTTTTTAGGGAAGTAACTGGTAAATCAACAACAAGCGAATTGATGCTAGCAATTTTGCCCTTTACCAGCTTAATACTTGCATTACCTTCGGCTTTGGTTGATACCATTTCCCAATCGTGAAGGGTAGATGTCCCTTCTACTTTAAATTGCTGATTGGTTGCCAGTACAAAAGAATCCTGGCCATATACCTCTACAGAAAAAATAATCAGCGATGTAAAGGTTACATATCTAAATATTTGAAATATTTGTTTCATTTTATGGCATTTTTAATGGTTTAAAATATATCTCTGAAAAACCGGAAGGAGCCGCAGCCCCTTACCGGTTAACTCCTCCTACTTCAAGGTTTCCCTTGTTTCTCCACATCCCAGCATATCCTCACCGAAATAAGGGTTGCGTATTTCTTTGATTTCACTCAGCCAGTACGCACCCTTGTCGCGGTTGGCCATGGGACAGTACTGGTAATAAGCCGTTTCATTGTCCAGCCCGAACATTTTCAGGCTTTTGTAAAATGCAAGGTTAAACCGGGCAAACTCCCGGCGTTGTTTTTCAATATCATCAGATTTATTTATTGCATTTACAGCGCTTTCCAAAGCATTTAACTGGTCCATCCAGGCCATATGGGCATCGCCTTTTAACAAACCCATGTCAACCGAATTTAAGGCTGTGCTTACTTTTTGTGCCCCGCTGTTTACTTTTTGCGCATCGGTTTCCACAAACGCATTTTTCATATCGAGGTAAGCTTCATAAACATCAGTAAGCTGAGCTGTAAATTTTGGATCGGCATCAACCGGCTCAACAGGGGGGGCACTTGCTCCGCCCATGTCCATTCCGCCGTGGTTGTGCCCGGTCATTGCAGGGCCGCCAGCCGGATTCATCATACTTGGTTTCCCTGCCAGTTGGGCCGCCGCATCAATGCTAAATGTGCCGTTAACAGCAATCTCTTCGCCTTCCTCTAAACCGTTTTCTACAATAAAACTTTCGCCCAGTGCCGGGCCCAGTTCCACTTCGCGCATCATAAAATTCACGCCCTGGTCTGTTTTCGATTTCAAATAAACCACCGAACGTTCACCTGTCCACATCACGGCAGTTTTTGGAACAACAACAGCGCCCGAACGGTTGGGCAATTTTGCTTCCACCTTTCCAGAGGCAAACATTTCGGGCTTGAGTTTTAACCCCCGGTTAACGACTTCTACCCGGGCTTTTGCCACGCGCGTTTTCGAGTCGATTACCGGGTCGAGGAAAGTGATTGCCCCCGAAAAAGTTTCGCCGGGTAGGGAAGCAATGGAAAAATCCACTTTATCGCCTTTTTTAACCCACGGCATATCCGATTCATAAACATCAAAAAGCACCCATACTTTTGAGAGGTCGGCAATTTCGTAAATGGCTTGTCCGCGCCCCACATAGTCACCGGGGTTGACCATTTTTTGGGTTACGTAACCCGATATATCGGCCTGAACATCAAAAGTTTCTTTGGCAGTTTCATAATTTAGAATTTGCTCAATCTGGCTGTCCGTCAGTTTCCAGTTTTTTAGCTTTTCTTTGGCCGCGTTAAAAAGCTGTGGTTGTGACTCTTTAATTTTTTGCGCTTCAAATAACTCTTCCTGTGCGGTTACCAAATCGGGTGAATAAACCGACGCAATGACCTGCCCTTTTTGTACATAATCGCCCGTAAAATTCACCATCAGGTTTTCAACCCTCCCAGGTATGTGTGATGATTGTGAATAAACCAAACGCTCGTCGGATTGCACTTTACCATTTAAACGCACCTGCTTTACCGGGTCCATCGAACCCACTATTGCGGTGCTGATATTGGCCAGTTGCATGGCCGTGGACGACATGCTGATAGCCATCGGGTCAACCCCGCTGTTTTGTTCATCTTCCAGCGGGATTAAATCCATGCCGCAGATAGGGCAATCGCCTGGCTCATTCTGGCGGATTTGCGGGTGCATGGAGCAGGTCCAAATAGTTTCACCAGCGACTTCTTCCGCAATGTGTTCATGTTGTTGTTCCTCGGTGGTTTTGCTTTCCGAACCACCAAATATCAGCCAACCCAGCAGTAAACCTACGGCCAGCGTTGAAACGGCAATAATTATTGTTTTTCGATTTGTTTTCATTATTAATATGTTTTTGCAGTGATATAATTTAATTTGGCAAGGGCTATCTGGTATTGAGCCTCTGCCGTGGCCATTGTTTTTTCGTATTTCAGTAATTGTTGCTGCATGCGAAGCACCTCTTCAAACTCTTTACCGGAGTTGCCATATGAACTGAACAGCAGGTTCAGCGATTGCTGTGTTGTGGTAACTTGTTCGCGGTACAGCTTCAGTAATTCGAGCTGTTGCGTAATGTCAAACAGTGTCCGGTCGAATTCAGACGAGAGCGAATTGAGCACATTTTCTTTCTGAAGTGAATAACTTTCCTGCATGAGCTGTGCTTCCTTTTCGGCTGCGTCGTATTTTTTGCGAAACAGCGGAATACTCACTGAAACCATCGGCATCAGTACATCTTTTCCGGCACCGGCAACCGACATGTCTGATCGTTCTCCCACTACTACATAATCCAGTCCGACTCCGATGTTTGGAAGCCCCTGTTTCTGCGCAACAATTTCGTTGGCTTTGCTTGCCTTTGTTTTCAAATCAAGCGCGTTGATTGTTGGATTTCGCAATAACAACGAATCTTTGACTGCTTCGATTTCCACAGCCGCTGCCGGCAAAGTATCGGCAATAATCACGTCTTCGTTTTCATTCCGGTTCAATAAATTATTGAATGTTGAAACCAGCGCACGTTCCTTTTCATTTAGAATTTCGAGTGTGGTGCGCGAATCTTTCAACATGATATCCACGCGCAGTACATCTACCATTGGAGCAGCCCCGTTTTCAAATTTTCGGGTAGCAATCGTTTTATATGACTCCAAAATCTCAATGTTTTCACGTTCGATTTCCTGCATCTGCTGTAGTTCATACAACGGATAATAAGCAGCCGCCACATCGAAATAGAGCTTGTTCCGGGCTTCCAAAAACAACTGGTATTTTGCTGCAGCCATTAGTGCCGCGGCGTCTCCTTTAGCTTCCAGCGTTCCGAACCACGGGAACATCTGGCTCAGTGAAAATTTGGCGTGTTGAGGTCCAACCCGCGTTTCAACCGGCGAAATGAAGTAGCCGAAAGAAAACGAAGGATCGGGCAGTGCGTTTACCTGCGGAATTTTTTGCAGTGCTGCTTCAAACTCTTTGTATTTCGATTGAAGGCCCGGATTATTTTTGGCCGCCATTTCGAGATAGCTGTCCAGAGTTTGAGCTTGCACTGCACTTAACCCTGAAACCAATATGATTATTAGTGTTATTATTTTCTTCATGACTGATTCTATTTAAGTTTTCGTTCTTCGCGCATGCTGTACAAAACTGGTACGATAAAATAGGTAACCGCTGCAAAAATCATCCCCCCAAAAGCCGGGATGGCCATGGGAATCATAATATCGGCGCCCCGGCCAGTTGAGGTAAGGATGGGCAGCAGCGCGATGATGGTTGTAGCCGAAGTCATGGCTGCAGGTTTAATCCTGCGATAACCCGCTTCCACAACAGCCGCCCGAATTCCTTTCAGGTTATCGGTTTTATTGCGGGCAAAGCTTTGGTCGAGGTAGGTAGCCATCAATACACCATCGTCGGTTGCAATACCAAAGAGCGCGATAAAACCGACCCAAACCGCGACACTGAGGTTGATTGTATTCATTTGGAACAGTTCGCGCATGTTGGTGCCAAAAATGGAGAAATCGACAAACCAGCCCTGCCCATAAAACCAAATCATCATAAACCCACCACTAAATGCCATCGCGATTCCTGTGAAAACCATCAGTGATGTTGACACCGATTTAAACTGAAAGTAGAGAATCAGGAAAACAATGACCAAAACCAATGGAACAATGATGGAGAGCCGTTTTTCGGCACGCACCTGATTTTCGTAGCTACCCGAAAACTTGTAACTGATGCCCGAAGGAACGTTTAAATCACCTGCATCAATCCGTGCCTGAATCGCATTCTGCGCATCGTTTACTACGCCCACTTCTGAATAGCCAACACGTTTGTCAAACAAAACATACCCCACCAGAAAAGTCTCTTCGCTTTTAATGGCCTGGGGCCCTCTTACATATTCAAAATCAACAATCTGCGAGATGGGGATTTGCGCCCCGGTTGGTGTTGGTATCAGGATTTTACCGAGCGCTTCGGGGTTGTCCCTGAGTTCGCGCGGGTAGCGTACCCTAACCGGGAACCGTTCGCGGCCTTCTACAGTAGAAGTGATTTTCATTCCGCCAACGGCCGTTTCTATCGCTTGCTGCACATCTTCCACATTTAACCCGTACCGTGATATTTTTTCGCGGTCGATGTTAAGGTGTAAGTAAGGTTTCCCAACAATCCTGTCAGCAAAAACCGCTTCAGCTTTCACCGATGGAACTTCTTTCAGGATTTCTTCCAGTTTCATCCCGAAATCTTCAATGGTACCAAGGTCGGGGCCATAAACTTTAATCCCCATGGGGGCGCGCATCCCGGTTTGCAACATTACCAAACGGGTTTCAATGGGTTGGAGTTTCGGGGCTGAAGTTACCCCCGGAATTTTGGTTACTTTCACAATTTCATCCCAAATATCGTCGGGAGATTTGATTTCCTCCCGCCAGTTACGGAAATATGCCCCTTTTGTGTCGGGGATGAGGTCCTGGTATTTTACACCACGTTGTAAGGCTTCTTTATTGGAAAGGGTATCTCCGCTGCTGAGTATAAACCGGTCATTTTTATCTGTTTTAAACCGTACCCGGTGCCCTTTTTCGTTCAGCATGTATTCCGGCCGGTAATTAATTACGTTTTCGTACATGGAAATGGGCGCCGGGTCGAGCGCAGATTCCACCCTTCCCAGTTTTCCTACAGTAAGCTCAACTTCAGGGATATTGGTCAGCAACATATCCAGTTGACCGAGAACATTACGGTTAAATTCAAAACCGGAGTGGGGCATGGAAGTGGGCATGAGCAGGAAACTTCCCTCATCGAGCGAAGGCATAAATTCTTTTCCTATGGCGGGGAATGTATGGCTTAATCCCGACCACACTTTGGTGGTGCGGATGTTCCACCCTACCGTGTCGAACCCTTTGGCCGCAAAACCAAAGATATTGTTGAATCCCATCCAGGTAGTTGCCCCGAAAAGGATTAAAAATGAAGGTATCAGCAGGAATGCGACTTTGTGGTTCAAACACCATCGGAGAATGGATTTGTAAAAATATTCGAGGATGATAAAAAATCCTAAAATAAGGATGACCATCAGGGCAACAAACAGTACATTCGTTACAAGGCTTTTGGCAGGCCCTAGCGGAAGCCAGTATTTCGAAAGTAACCAGATGACGCCAATAACCACGATTATGACTTCAGCATGGTCGAGTACCCAAAGTGCAAATACCTTTAATTTTTGTTGGATTGATGAACCGGTTGAATCCGCACTTTTGCCAGATTTCTCTATATCAGGATCAGGGCTTATCCCTCTAAACTCTTTCACTATACCAACCACACCAAAAGCCAGCAAAATCATCCCACCCCAAACCTGGCCAACAAACAAGGCCGTGATTCCAATGGGAAGCAGTGCAATATTTATCCACTTCCTTATTCTTTTATTTTGAATTCTTGCCCCAAAAAACCAATGGGCAAGCGTGGGCAAAATAAGTAAGGAAACAATAAGGGCAGCTATCAGCGCAAATGTTTTGGTAAAGGCCAGCGGCCCGAAAAGCTTCCCTTCGGCAGCCTGCATGGTAAACACAGGGATGAAACTTACGATTGTGGTTGATACCGCGGTAAGGATTGCTGAACTTACCTCGGAAGCCCCGTTATAAATGGTGGTAATGAGTTTTTGCTCAGGCGGCGATTCCTCAATATGTTTGATGATGTTCTCGGAGAGGATGACCCCCAGATCGACCATCGTACCAATGGCAATGGCAATACCCGATAAAGCCACGATATTGGCATCAACGTTAAAATAGCGCATGGCAATAAAAACCATCAGCACGGCAATGGGCAGCAAACTGGAAATCAAAAATGAAGCCCTTAAGTTGTACACCATTACGATGACCACCAGAATAACAATGAGAATCTGAAGCGAAATGGCTTCTTCCAAAGTTCCCAGGGTTTCATAAATAAGGCCGGAGCGGTCGTAAAAAGGGACTATGGTCAATTGGCTTTCAACACCGTTGGCCAAAACCTTTTTGGGCAGCCCGGGCGAAATTTCTTTGATTTTATCTTTCACGTTATTAATAACCTGCAATGGATTAGCGCCATAACGGGCAACAACCACACCGCCAACTACTTCAGCACCGTCTTTGTCTAAAGCGCCACGCCGGGTGGCAGGACCCAGGCTAACCACGCCAATATCCTGAATTCGGATTGGGACATTTTCCTGCACCGCAACAACGGCTTTTTCAATGTCTTCCACTTTTTTAACATAGCCCAACCCACGCACCAGGTATTCAGCCTGGTTGATTTCGATGGTTTTGGCGCCCACATCGCGGTTGGATTTCTGCACCGCCATCATTACTTTATGCAATGGAATGTTGTAGGCTTTCAACGCATCGGGGTTTACGTCAATCTGGTATTCCTGCACGAATCCGCCAATGGATGCAACTTCCGAGACACCTTCCGTTGCATTGAGCCCGTATTTCACATAAAAATCCTGTACGGTGCGTATTTCGTGCAAATCCCAGCCGCCGGTAGGATTGCCGTTTTTGTCGCGCCCTTCAATGGTGTACCAGTAAACCTGTCCCAGGGCAGTTGCGTCGGGACCAAGCGCGGGTTGAACGCCTTCCGGCAAAAGGCCAGAGGGCAGCGAAGCCAATTTCTCCAGTATCCTGGAACGCGACCAGTAAAACTCAATATCTTCTTCAAAAATGATAAAGATGCTGGAGAATCCGAAAATCGATGAACTCCTGATGGATTTAACTCCCGGGATACCTAATAAGTAAGTAGTTAACGGATACGAAATTTGGTCTTCAATATCCTGCGGCGAACGCCCCATCCATTGTGTAAATACAATTTGCTGGTTTTCGCCAATATCGGGGATGGCATCCACCGGCACCGGGTCCTGCGGTAAAACACCTGTGTCCCAACCAAACGGTGAGGTTATAATTCCCCAACTTACAAAAAGAATAAGTACAAGCACTGTAACCAGCTTATTCTCAAGAAAAAAACGAATGATTTTATTTAACATGCAATTTCAATTATGAGTTTTATGATGATTAAAAAAGAAAATAGAAGCCTTTGCATTGTGCAAAAACCCCATGCTAATCATAATAAAATCATAAACGATATACCTGTTTCAGGGCAAGAGTTTTTTGAAGGGGCAATAAACGGGGTGATTCGTCGAAAGTGGGATTAACAGCTTTTGTTTCCAGGGCAGCTAACCCAATTCCTGCAAATAAATCATGACCCAAAATATCGAGCTCTGCCAATACCGGAATGGTTGAAGCCGGTGGAACCGAAAAATCTTCTTTGACCTGGTAAATCTGGTTTTCGTTCTGGCAGCAATCGTCCATGTCGCAACAGGCATCATTTTCACTGTTGAAAACTGAAACTGAAATCAGGTCTTCACCGCAGTAATGTTTTGACACAGCCATTCCCATTGTTGAAACCAACAACACAAAGGACAAAATGATATGACTGATTCTTTTAAACATTATTCAGCAAATAAAACAAAAAGTTTTTAAAAGTGTTCTTTAAAAATTGATAATTTTTGAAAATTTAAAAAACCCCGGAATTATTTGTCCGGTATTTTTCAACTTTTTTACCAACGCAAATATACAGTTACAAAAAACGACAATGTTATAAAATTTTGGAAAAGTTGTACATAATTTTGTGATGTTCATGGTTTCTTGTTTCTTAGAATAAACCATCTCTCACCCATGTAAATAACCAACATTATTCCTACTGAAACAAGTATAATTGTTAAATCGCTTTTTGCTTTTGTTAGAACAAAACCGGTTAACACAATTGTATCAAGTGCGATTGCTGTAATCACAATTGCCGGTTTAAACTCAACCTCCTTGTGTAAACTTTTCAGCAGGCCATAATGGATTCCAATGTCCATCACCATGTAAAAAATAGCGCCGAGCGAGGCAATTCTTGAGAGGTCAAATAAAATGGTAAGCAGGATTGCAAGACCTGCAATATACACCAGCATGTGTTTTTGGATTCTGCCCGACATTCCAAGGTGGCTGTGCGGGATAAGTTTCATGTTGGTGAGCATGGCCGTCATTCGTGAAACTGCAAAAATGCTGGCAATAATTCCCGAAATAGTGGCGATAATAGCCACGCCCACGGTAACCCAAACGCCGTATTTACCAAATGCAGGTCGGGCCGCTTCTGCAAGAGAATAGTCGCGGGCTTTTATAATTTCCTCAATAGAAAGCGACGAGGCCACTGAAATGGCCACCACATAATATAACACTGCACAAATTGCGATGGAGATGATGATAGCGCGCCCCACATTTTTATGCGGTTTTTTAATCTCGTCGCCACTGTTGGTAATGGTGGTAAACCCTTTGTATGCTAAAATTGTAAGCGCCAGCGCTCCTATAAAACTTGCTATTGATTTATCGGGAACGGTTTTGGGCAGGGTTTCGCTGAAACTAAAACCGGCCGCCCACAATCCTCCGATGGCCAATACCGCCAACCCGGCAACTTTTAAAATCGCCATGGTGAACGAAGATTTTTCGATAAGTTTGTTTCCTGAAATATTTACTACAAATGCCAAAACAATAAGCACAACCCCAAGTACAGGCACCCAAAAAGTGTTTTTTCCGACATCAAATAATTGTAACACATAGGTGCCAAAAGTACGGGCAACCAAGCTTTCGTTGATGATCATAGAAAAAGTCATCAGTAGCGCTGCAAATGCCGTGAAAGTGGTTTTACCGTATTCCTTTTTCAGATACATGCCAATTCCACCCGCTGAAGGAAATGCATTGGACAATTTTATGTAAGAATAAGCGCTAAAAGCAGAAATTACTGCACCAACAACAAATGCAATGGGGAAAAGGCTGCCAGACAATTCGGCAACCTGCCCCAATAACGCAAAAATCCCTGCGCCAATCATCACTCCCGTTCCCATCGAAACAGCGCCGGTTAACGAAAGACTATTTTTTTTGTAATCGTTCATGACAATTAAAATCTTATGGATAACCCGCCACCGGCTCCAAACCGGTTGTCGTAGCTGGCCATGAGCGAGAAATTCTTTGATAACATATACTCAGCCCCCACATTCCAAGTTGTTTCATCAGCAAAGTTGGTGTTTTCACCCAGGTTGTTTACCCAGCCAAAATCCATTTGATATTCATAGTACCCGAAAACAAACAAGCGCGGAAACAGCATCAATTCCCGCCCAATTGCGAGACGTGGCCTTAGCTCATTGTCGATGCGAATATCCATATTAAACATGTAGGGAGTAAACCAGCGAAAACCTGCTACTGCCGTGGTCGAAATTTCATCGAGGTTGTCTTCCTCTTCGTTCTCCATGTTCACACCTGCAAAAACAGTGAAATAATCGTATAAATAGCGTTCGTAAGTAAATTCGGCTTCCATGTTTTGGTTCCAGCCATATTCGACGCTCAGGTTAAACTGGTTGCGCAGATTGGAAGTAACCAGGTTAATTTCGGCGAGGTGCGAGGCTACATCGGCCAGGCCCAAGGAATACCAGCGGTTGGTTTCGTGAATGAGTTTGGAAACCGGGTGTCCTTGTAAACGCGGGTCGCGCGGCGTGTCGTAACTAAAAATGCGGGCCATCCCGCCCATCAGATGATACAAAATGTGGCAGTGAAAAAACCAGTCGCCATATTCATCGCCGTAAAATTCGACGGTTACCTGTTGCATGGGCGCCACATTTACCGTGTGTTTTAGCGGCGAATATTCCCCGTTTTCGTTAATGACCCGGAAAAAGTGGCCGTGCAGGTGCATGGGGTGGTGCATCATGGTAAGGTTGTTAAGGGTGATGCGGGTAATTTCGCCTTCTTTGATAAGTATTTTATCGGTTTCTGAAAGCGGGATACCGTTCATGCTCCAGATGTAACGCTGCATGTTTCCGGTTAGGTTGAGCAGAACTTCTTTCACTGGCGCATCTGCGGGATAAGTAGTTTTTTCAAGTGCTTTTAAGAAATTGTAATGATACTCGGAATACATGCCTTCCCCGCCCATATCCATGTCCATGTTCCTGCCGTCGGCATCTATTTGCTGCATCGTATCTTTTTCAGTTTTCTGCATATTTTCCATTGCATGCCCATCCGCGTTTTGCATGTCATGTTTTGTCCTTTGTTCCTGTTCCATACCTTCCATTTCGGGCATTATCATTCCCCAGTTTTTGCGGAGGTGGTGCGGGTCGTCGTTTTTAGGCCTGAATTTTATGGCCGGTGCGCCCATGTGCATTTCCATTTTGGACATTTGCTGCATCATTTTTATTTTATCGGGTGCGGGAATGACCGGGGCTTGAATGGCTTGCCCGGTTCCAATAAATGCCGAGGTTTTGCCCGAGCCGTCCTGTCCGGTGGCCGTGAATTCAATTTTACCTGTTTCCGGAATGGTTACCAGAAAATCGTATGTTTCGGCAATGGCAATAAACAGTTTGTCGGTTTTGTAAGGTTCTACTCTTAACCCGTCAGCCGCAACCAGGGTGGGATTTCCACCGCCAATGGACAGCCAAAAAGCGGTAGATGCAGCAGCATTAATAACGCGCAACCTCACCTTTTCGCCCGGTTCAAAATTGGGGTATTCCCGGCTTGGTTCACCGTTTATCAGGAATTCCTCGTAATAAATGTCGGCAATGTCGGCACCTTCCATGCGGTCTTTCCAAAAGTTGAGCTGGGCACCCAATGCTCCACGGGCAATCACCTGGTTAAGCGGCGTTGCTGTTCCTTTTTTGATGGTGTACCACTCCGTGCCACGTTTTAAATTTCGTAACACATTCATCGGTTTTTCATTTGTCCAGTCCGAAAGTACCAATACTAAATCTTTGTCGTAATCCAGTGTCTTTTCTCGTGGTTCAATAACCAAACCGCCGTAAACCCCGCTTTGTTCCTGTAACATGGTGTGTGAATGGTACCAGTAAGTGCCTGCCTGTTTCAGCCGGAATTCGTATTTTTGGGTTTCGCCGGGCAAAATGGGCGGGGTGTTTAAATAAGGCACTCCATCATAAAAATTGGGGAGTAAAATGCCATGCCAGTGTACGGAAGTCTCTTCATCCATTTCGTTTTTAACGTAAATAATTGCATAATCACCCTCGGTAAATTGCAGGGTTGGACCGGGGATGCTATTATTGATAGTCATGCCCATGACGTTTTTGCCGGCATTGTTTACGGTTTCCTGCCGCAGGGTTAGATGGTAGGTAGTTGTATCGGTTTGGGACAAAGCTGAATTACCTGCCAATATAAGTAAGGCGAAAAATAAAAAAGTAAAACTTAATTTCATGGTTTTTTTAATTTTAAAGATTGTTGAAATATCATAAATACGGAATTCCCATCACTTTCTGCCGGAACGGGTAGTCTCCGACTGTGGGTTGTCAATTAACTCATAACCCGCTGCTTTCCATGCTTTCATCCCGCCTTTCAAATTATATATATTTGAATATCCTGCATTCGCAAGCTTTTCTGCGGCGATGGTGCTCATACGGTCGCTTCGGCAGTACAACACAATTTTTTTATTCTTTGCAGGCAGTTCTTCCAGGTGCCCCATAATTTCATTATACGGAATCAACATATCCGTTTTTGGAATTTCCCCGGCATACGGGATGTGCACGTTTACAAGCGTGAAATCTTTGTCTTCCATCATTTGATGAAGCTGAGACGCTGAAATTTTGTTCACACCCACTTCCTCCTGCAATTTTCCGGATGCTGTATTTCCGGCATAAAGCAGCGTAAAAGAAAGCATAAAAACAATAAATGTTAGAATAATCTTTTTCATAATAACCTCCTGTTAAACAATAATTTATCAGTAGAATAAATCGCCATAGCCCCAAATTAAAGTACCAATAAGAATATTCAAATTAGCAGCAGTTTCGAGATATCCGTGACTTTTGGTGGGGTGGATTTTTTCGAGATTCGCCTTTTTACCCGAAGCCAACTTTCTCAACTGCTGGTGATGGTATTCATTCCTGCCTTTTAACAACATCTGTTTTGCCACAACAGTAATGAGTACCATCATCGATCCTGACCTTGAAAACATTGAATTCCCCATCCGTATTTGAAGATAGCATGAAACCAAAACCACCAGCCATGCGGATATTAAAACGAAGGTTGGCTTAAGGTTGTTTGTTTTATTCATGATGATTTTTTGGTAACTTTCAAATTAATATCATTTACCGACTGCATTGTAATTCACTATAAAAAAACTGCCACTTTTGTTTTGGAACTTTTGGCTCATCAAAAATTTTTCTGCGTTCAGCATTTCAATAACCTCGTATTGAATCGACTTCACACGTAACCCCCACAAATAGGCTTCAACTGTTAAGTCAGATGTAAGGATATAATTACCGGTTTCCATTTCAAGGCTCCTGTTTTTTATCGAAATCCGGTTCTTAGAACCAAAAAATCCTAAAAGCCCCGACTTGACAGACATCTCAACACTGAGGTCATTTAACTTTTTAGCATTGTCTGAAAAATCATATAGTTCTTTAAACTTCGGCGATGAAGTTTCGATGACATATTCTGCATCATTTTGCCGGGCGAACGGGAAAACAGTGAGAAGGACATTTGATTCGTCCGGCTTGCAAACATAATCAGTGGTATAGCTGTCGGTTAGCTTATCCTTTTCATCAAATAGCGACACCCTGATTTGCACTGATAAAATTCCTTTCAGCGTATCCAGGTTACTGATTGAGAACTTTTGTTTCGAGATTTTGTCGCCTGCTTCATTATAGCCCTTACGGATAATATCCCTGCCCGCAATTTGTTCAATGAGCATATTATCCTGTCCCCGGCATATTCTGCCCCATGCCAGCAAAATCATCGCTATAATAAAGTACTTATTTCTTAACATTCTGTTCCTAAAAATTCTGACGTACCCCCAAACTTTTATTGGTTTTCCGAATAGAATTTTCGGAATCTTTTTCTATTTCGGTCATTGCCCTGATGGCATCAATGGTTTCCGGGATTACAATGGCCTGGTTGTCCACTACGTAAGCATAAAACAATTCATCGTCTTGCACTTTCAACATGTCCTGCCACAGGGCCACTTCGTACATATCACCATAAGGCCTGTTCAATGCCAGCATCAGCTCTTTGATGGCGTTATTGGCCGAAAGCCCGTCACCGTAGTTGATAAAAGCAACACGGGTGGATGTGCGAAAAGCATCCAGCACTTCCTCTTTACTTGCTTCCCTGGTGAGTTGCACATTCCAGTAATGCAAATGGCTGAGGGTTTCCGGGACTTTAACGGCCGCAGTTATTACATCCAAACCGGGATCAACAGTCTGCGCATCGGGCCCCTGGTGGCTGGGGATTTCCTTTTCAGGCACCAGCGTGTTCATTATCCCGTTCAGGTGGCTTTCCCAGGGATCGGTTGCCCGGCGGAGCAGTGTCCCCCTTGCTTTTTTCAACAACCCCGCGTTTTTCAGGGCGGTAAGCGTACGTACAATAGAGGTTGTATTGCATGATACAACCCTCGTTGACTCCCGTCCTAATGCTGTTTCATAATTGCTTTCGGCGCTGAAAGAATGTCCGGTTGTTTCGTGTTTTTCCCCGCCCTGAACAATAAATTTCAGGTTGGCTTCTTTGTATTTCTCAATATTTTTGGCAGCGATTTTCTTCGGGGTGCAATCCACAATAATATCTGCCTTTTTTATCAGGTCGGAAAGGGTACCTTGTACTTGTATTTCTGCATTTTCCATTTGCTTCCTGAAGTCGTCATTAAAAGCAAATACCGGATATTCCCTTTGCAGAGCTATTTTTATCCGCCAGTCGGTAATAATATCGCAAACCCCGGCCAGTTCCATATCGTCCTGTAAGGCAACGGCTTCCGCTACCCGTTTTCCAATTACGCCATATCCGTTGATGGCAACTTTTACTTTTTTCATTTTTTTAAGATTTTATTTTTGTTAAATTGAATAAATGCCACTAAAACAAGAAGGCCACCTGCAACATAAAAAGGGGCATTGTTATTTAAAGTATAGATAGCTGTCCCAAATAAGGGGCCGACAATTTGCCCGATTCCGCTAAAGGAAGATTGCATACCCAGGGCCCAGCCCGAAGACCTATTTTCCTGCAGGGAAATAAGGGTAATCAGGTTGGGAATGACCAGGGATGTGCCTAACCCGAAAAGCCCTATGGACGTTATAAGGTACCATGTGTCCTGGTCCACAACAAATAACATCAAAACAGCCCCGGCTATCAGGAACCCATATAATATCTGTTTTTTAATATTTTGGAAAATTAACGGGCCCCATTTTGCAATCACGGGCTGTAAAATGGCCATTACAAGGCCACAAACCAACAATCCTATGCCGATAAATGAAGCCGAATAATTTCTAACATCCTTACCATAGAGAATAAAAACAGACTCAAATAGAGTTATGGCAAATTGTATGGTCAATGACAATATCAGTAATTCACCCATACTTTTCCATTTCCCTTTCGGGAATATTTGAAAAGTCAGTTTTCGCCGTGCAGTTGCAGGTACTCTTTTTGTGCGTTTCAAAACAAACAGGGAAGCCACTAGGGTGATGACGCCTAAAATAGCGAGAGCCAGAAAGGGCACACTAAAACGGTCAATCATCCAGTGGCCGGACTGCCATTTGAAATGCAGGTTGTTATTGATGAGCAAGCCGCTTATACCGGGTCCGGTAATTACACCGGCACTTGCGGCAGTTCCTGCCCAGGCTATTGCCCGGGTACGTTTTTCTTTGGTAGTAATGTCGCTGATGTAAGCGTTGACCACCGGTACCAGAAAAGAAGAAAGCAGGCTGCCCAAAATTCGTGCTGTATAAAGCATGGCTAGGTTGGTGCTGAACGCAATCATAATTTGCATAAGCGCGTAACCTCCAAGTCCAAGGATAATAAGCGCCCTGGGACCTGTCCGATCGGAAACTTTCCCCCAAAAGGGCGCTGTGAATACCAGGGCAAAGGGATAAATAGCCGTGAGTATACTAAAATGGAAGGATATGTCGGTATTACCGTTCCCGGCAGATGTCACCAGCCGTTCGATAAAAAAGGGCAGGACCGGCAATAAAACCCCGTATCCGGTCATTACCACAAATAGACAGACCAGTAAAACGATGAATTTTTTATTTAGCATTAAGTTACCCATTGGCTAAGATCTCTTTTTTCTGTTTAATAGGTTGTTTCCATGAAATCATGCAATGGTAATATCTTCTGAAAGATATACATCCTGAATGATATTCAGTAATTGGACGCCTTCCTTAAACGGGCGTTGAAACGCCTTTCTTCCTGAAATCAGCCCGGTACCCCCCGCTCTTTTGTTGATCACGGCAGTGCGCACTGCCTCCGCAAAATCGGACGCTCCTGAAGAGGCGCCCCCCGAATTGATCAAACCGATTTTACCCATATAGTTGTTGATCACCTGGTAACGACAGAGGTCAATAGGGTGATTGGTGGCAAGCTTATCATACATCGCCGGCTCAGTTTTTCCAAATTTGAGATCACGGAATCCTCCATTAGTATCAGGAAGTTTTTGTTTGATCAGGTCGGCCTTAATCGTTACTCCGATATGGTTGGCCTGTCCGGTAAGATCTGCTGCGGTGTGGTAATCCCTGTCTGCTGTTTTAAAGGCAGTATTCCGGGTATAACACCATAAGATGGTTCCCAATCCAAGTTCGTGCGCTTGCTCAAAAGCCTCCGACACTTCCTGTATCTGACGGTCAGCCTCTGCAGAGCCAAAGTAAATAGTGGCTCCAACAGACGCCGCTCCCAGGTTCCAGGCCTCGCGTACCGACCCAAACATAATCTGGTCGTAGGTGTTGGGATAGGTCAATAATTCGTTGTGGTTTATTTTTACTATAAAGGGAATTTTATGCGCATATTTCCGGGCATGTAACGCCAGACCCCCAAAGGTAGTGGCCACTGCGTTGCACCCGCCTTCAATTGCCAGTTTGATGATATTTTCAGGGTCGAAATACATCGGGTTTGGAGCAAAAGAGCTGCCTGCTGTATGCTCAATACCCTGGTCAACAGGCAATATTGACAGGAAACCGGTACCGCCCAGCCTGCCATGATTATAAATAGAAGCGAGGCTTTTCAGCACTTGTACGTTGCGGTCGCTTCCTGTAAAAACCTTATCGAAATAATCAGGACCGGGAAGCGTAAGCTGGTCTACTGTTACAGTTTTACACTTATGTGTTAATAAATCATCCCGGGAATCACCCAGGTATTCTTTAATTTTTTCTATATTGTACATCATATTTGCTACTTTCTTTTAAATAATTGTTTTTATTTTTTCATTTTCCGTTTTAAGAATTGCGCATTAATGGCGACAATTATAGTGCTCAGGCTCATAAAAACAGCCCCTACTGCAGGGCCTAACACAAAGCCCGCAGAGTATAAAACACCTGCGGCCAGCGGGATCGCCACTGTATTATAACCTGTGGCCCAAACGAGGTTTTGGATCATTTTGTTGTAGGTTGCTTTACCAAACAAAATCAGATTGGCAATATCTTTTGGATTGCTGTTTACCAGCACGATATCGGCTGTTTCAGCCGCTATATCCGTTCCCGATCCCACGGCAATGCCCACATTGGCTTGTGCCAGCGCCGGTGCATCGTTTACGCCGTCGCCGGTCATGGCTACAAATTCGCCCTTGCCCTGTAGTTCTTTTACGACCTCCACTTTTTGATGGGGTAAAACCTCAGAGAAATAGCCATCCAACCCAAGTTCGGATGCAACTGCTTTGGCCACTCTTTCATTATCGCCGGTAGCCATAAATGTTTTGATATTGTTATCTTTAAATGTTTTGATGGCTTCCCTGCTTTCGGGGCGAATGGCATCCGACAGCGCGATATAACCTGCAACCTTTTCATCTATAATTACAAACACCACTGTTTCCGCCTCGCTTGAAACGGAACCTTCGGGCATTTCCCAGTTTTTCTCTTTTAAGTAACCGGGGCTTACTACTTTCACTTGTTTCCCTTCAACCTTAGCTTCAACACCCTTTCCGGTAATGGCGTTAAATTTTTCAGTTTTGGGGATATTTACTTTCAATTCTTTCAGTTTATTTATGATGCCAACAGCAATCGGGTGTTCCGAGTTTTGCTCCAAAGCGCCGGCCAGGCGGAACATTTCTTCTTTTTTTATTGCTTTGTTTATCGATTCATACCTGGCAACGCCAAAAACACCCGTTGTCAAGGTTCCTGTTTTATCAAACAGAAGTGTCGTAATTTTTCTTGATTCTTCAAAGGCTGTGCGGTTGCGGATGAGCAGGCCGTTTTGCGCCGACACGGCCGTTGAAATGGCCACTACCAGCGGTATGGCCAGCCCTAACGCGTGCGGACAGGCAATAACCATGACCGTGACCATCCGTTCCAGGGCAAAAACAAAATCGTAGCCAAGCAACAGCCACACGGTTAAAGTCCCAAACCCAATGGTAAGGGCAATGTAAGTAAGCCATTTAGCCGCCCTGTCGGAAAGGTTCTGCATTTTCGACTTGCTTTTTTGTGCCTCTTCAACCATTTTTATCACCTTGTTCAGGTAGCTGTCCTTACCGGTGCCCACAACCTTTACTTTCAGTGATCCGTTGCCATTAATGGATCCCCCGATCACCTTATCGTCCTTTTCTTTTTTTACCGGTTTTGATTCGCCCGTAAGCATCGACTCGTTCAGGTAACTGCTACCATCCACTATAACCCCGTCAGCCGATACTTTCTCTCCGGGTTTGATAAGGATGATATCATTTTTTTTGAGTTCTTCCAGTTTCACATCTTCCACCTGGTCGCCTTTCACCCGGTGCGCTTCGGCAGGCATCATGCTTACCAGCAATTGAAGGGCCTTTGATGCTCCCAATACCGATTTCATTTCCAGCCAGTGGCCCAATAACATGATGTCGATCAATGTAACAAGCTCCCAGAAAAAATCTTCTCCTTTAAGTCCAAATACAGTCGCAGCACTGTAAAAATAAGCGACTGAAATAGCCATTGATATCAATGTCATCATTCCGGGGCCTTTGGCTTTTATCTCCTCATAAAACCCTTTTAGAAAAGGCCAGCCTCCCCAAAAATAAACAAAGGTAGAAAGGATCAGCAGAATATATTTGTTGCCCGGGAGTAGCCACTCGTAACCCAAAAAATTCTGGATCATGGGTGAGAAAACCAGGATTGGGATTGAAATGATGGTTGAAACCCAAAACCGTGTGCGAAAGTCTTTGATCATCATGGCATGGTGATCGTGTGACCCGTCACCGTGGCCACCGTGATTACCTTTTTTCTGCTTGTGCCCTTCATGATGTTTATGCTGTTTATGCCCCTCATGATTTTTGTGTTCTTCATGATGTTCATGCGCCTTGTGGTGTTCGTGCTCCTGATGATTGTGTTGCTTATCCATTTCGCTTCATTTTAATTTATCAGATGACATTTTTCTGCTTTAATATTTGGGTTACTGTATTTTGTTTTCCAGCGGTAACCCCAGTGTTACCCAGTCGTGCATGCCGCCGCGGTAGTACAGTATTTTTTCGGGTGGGAAACCGGCCTCCAGCAAATTATGGATGGCTGACGGGGACTGCGGACATTGCGGCCCGTTGCAAAAAAAGATGGACGGCTGGCCGCGGTCCAGTTCGCCCATTCTTTTGGTTATTTCATTATGCGGGATGTTTTTAGCCCCCGGGATAGTGGAAACATCATAAAATCCGGGTGTTCGGGCATCGATAATCGGGAGCCCTTTTTCCCGGAATTCATTTACTTCTATTTCATCTACGGTGCGCACACCTTTTGCAACCTGCATAGGCTGTATTATTCCCCAGGTGGTATCTACATTTACCAGGCCCTTTTCGCCTTTTACAGGCTGTGGTACCATTTGTGTTTCGTCTCTTTTTTGCGGTCGTTTGTCTTTAATATCCATATTTTTCTTTTAAAAATTAACGGTTAAAGCCTGCCTCGCCGGACAGGCAGGCATGGCGTAAAGGTTAGAAACGTTTGCCCCGTTCCTGTTTCCCCTCCTGAGAGGGTTTACCCCGCCTGAACGATAAGTCGGGCAGGGGGAGGCCCTACTTCTATAAATCCTTTTTACGTTCTTCAAATTCCTGTTTATTAATTTCTCCTTTGGCATAACGCTCTTTTAAAATATCGAGCGCCGATTTGCCGGGGCTTTTGCCGGGGCTGTTGTTCCTGTTGAACCTTTGCCCCAGCGGCCAGATAGCGGCAATCAGCACAACAATACCTATTATCCACCATAAGCCCATTCCTCCCATCATAATTTCCTCCTTTCTTTTTTATGATTGTTCCGATTTTGCATCATTTACGCGTTCATCCCTCCATCAATCACCTGCGTGGTACCGGTTATGAACTGACTGTCATCGCCGGCAAGAAACAATACCGCTTTAGCGATTTCTTCGGGTTTGGCATAGCGGCCCAACGGAATGGTTTGTTCGAAGCTTTTTTTTGCTTCATCACCCTGTCCGGGCGCAAAGCCGTTTTCGAGCGAACGCATCATTCTGTTATCGACAGGCGAGGGATTGATGGTATTAACCCTGATCTTTTTTTCTGCCACTTCATAAGCCAGACTCCGCATCAGGCCTATGATGGCGTGCTTGCTGGCAACATAAGCGCTTACATTGGGCGTGCCGGCTAACCCGGCAACCGAGGAGCTCAAAATGATGCTTCCACCATCGGCCATAAGCGGGACAATATATTTATTGCCCGACCATACTCCTTTCACATTCACCGCCATCACTTTGTCAAACTCATCCTCAGGATAGTCGGTTACCGGTTTTACTACACCTTCGATACCTGCATTGTTGAAAAATATATCTACACTACCAAAGGTTTTTTTTGCTTCATTGGCATAACGTTTTACATCATCTGTATTTGATACATCTGCTGCACACCACGATATATTTTCATTTCCCAGTTCCGCTGCTGTTTGTTTCAGAGCCTCTTCATCCAGGTCAATCAAAAGAACTTTAGCGCCTTCTTCCAAAAACAGGGCGGCGGTTGCTTTTCCAATGCTTCCTGCACCACCGGTGATGACGGCTGTTTTATTCTCAAGTTTTTTCATGATTTCCAAGTTCTTACATTTTAAAATTTATAATCAACTATCTTTTAGCATTAATATTATTTAAATGTTTGAAGGGTTCGACAGACATCATTCAACAAATTATAACGCATGAATCACGCGTTGCAATTTTTCTTCTATCTCATTGGCCACTTCGGTTAAATCGCGGTTGTCAACAGCCAGCATTGATGCCACCGGGTTAACCGCGGCTACTTCTGTTTTACCATCGTCCAGTTCCTGAACAATGACATTGCAAGGCAACATGGTACCGATTTTGTTTTCATACTGAAGGGCCTGAAAAGCTTTTGGAGGATTGCATGCACCCAATATCTTGTATCTTCTGAAATCCACATCGAGCTTTTCCTTTAGCTTTTCGTGGATGTCGATTTCTGAAAGCACGCCAAAGCCTTCCTTTTTCAATTCTTCTGTTACTTTTTCTACGGCTTCGTCAAAGGCATAATCTATTGTTCTTTCGATGTAATACTTCATGTTGTTTTGTTTTTATTTTTTAACTCCGTTATTGTTTTCTGGCCAGGCATGCCGACCGATGCAACTTCATCGTTCACCAGAAGAACAGGTGATCTTTTTAATTGATATGTTTCCACCAGTTCCGGGTGGTCTTCATAATATTTGAGTTTGTACTGCAGCCCGTTATCCTGCAACTGTTCTTCAAGTTTTGGCCTGTGATTGCAGCCTTTTGTCGCTAATATTGTAATCTTCATATTGTTCACATTAAATCTTTCTTCCGTTCTTCAAATTCCTGCTTGTCAATTTCTCCACTGGCATAGCGCTCTTTTAAAATATCGAGCACCGACTTGCCCGGACTTTGGCCGGCGTTGTTGTTCTGGTTCATTCCCTTAACAACCATCCAAACAACAGCGATTACGATAATAAGCCCGATGATCCACCACCAGCCCATTCCCATTCCCCAGCCGTGTCCGTAATCTCCCATCATAATTTACTCCTTTCCTTATTACTGGTTATTTTGATTTTGCATCATGCCGCCGCCATTGTTTTGCATCATTCCGCCGCGGTTCTTGTTCATCATTCCGCCTTGCATCATTGTATTTTTCAATTGCTCTTTCTGTTCACTGGTGAGCACTGCTTTCATTTTTCCGGCGGTTTCATAAGCGGCTGTTTTCATGTCGATTTTTGTTTCGGAACATGCTTCCATCTGGTTTTTCACCTGGCTTGCCGAAGCGTTATCAGCCAACAAATTTTTCAGTTTCATCTGTTTTTTGCGCAATTCTGCCTGGTAATCGAGTTGTTGTTTTTTAAACTCGGTTTGCAAATCGAAAAGTTGATTCACCTGGTCATCGGTAAGCGACAGTTGTTGCTGCATGTTGGGCAGGCGGTTTACCATCATACCGAATTTTTTCATGGGCATGTTTTGGTTCATCATTTGGCCGCACATAGGACACATACCGTTGCCCATCATTCCCTGCATCATTCCGCCGCCTTGCATCATTCCACCTTGCATCATTCCGCTGTTTTGCATCATCATGCCTTGTTGTTGGTTTTGTTCGTTGTTGTGGTCGTGGCCCGTTTGGGCGCTTGCTGTGTACCCCGCCATAAACAGGAGGGCTGTTGCGATAATTACTAACTTTTTCATCTTTTTCATGTCATTAAATTTTAAATTGTTTTACAAAGTACGTGAAAATTAATTGCTTAACTGTTATATAATTTTTAAAAGATATTATAGTATTTTATTATTTTCATTGTTTGTAGTTGGTTATCCGAATGAGTTTGACAATATCGGACCATAAATTTTCAACCCAGATGTTTTTGGGTTCAAAACCGGCTCTCAATAAATTATCAACCGTTTCACGGTTAATATTTGCCCCGTAAATATTCAGGGGAATAAAATTGAAGGCGTCCATTAACGGGCCAATTACTTTTTTGTGGCTGCGCACATGCTCGAGCATCAGTATTTTACCGCCGTTTTTGCACACGCGCCTGATTTCTTTCAAGCCCTGCACGGGGTGAGGAACTGAACAAAATACGCAGGAGGTAACTACCGTGTCGAAAGTCTTGTCCTTAAAACTCATTTCTTCGGCATCCATTTCTAAAAGCTGTGTATTTGCAGCCCGGTTGGTTTTATTTCGGGCTTTTTTAATCATTTTTTCGCTGAAATCTATCCCGGCCAGTTCCACATCTTGAGGGTAGTATGGCAAATTTTTACCTGTCCCGATGCCAACCTCAAGCGTTTTGCCGATGGCTTCGGCCAGCATCTTCTTTCTCCATTTAGCGAAACCCATTTCCATGGGCCTATCCATGAAATCGTAAACCCCGGCAATGCGGTTATATCTATTTCTTATTTTATTCGTCTTGCTGTTCAATGTAATTTCCACCAGGGCCCACTTCTTCAATAAAAACCATTTGCGAACCAAGATGACCTGCCAGGCTAACCGTAAGGGCCGAAGCTCCCAAAACCAGAAAAACAATTACTTCAAACCAGGTTTTACGCATAGTAAAATGGCTGATAAGTTTTAGTACCAGCGCGGTGCCAGCCAGCCAAAGGGTGAGGTACGCGTAATATTCATGCGTTTCAAAAATCTGTTGGACATTTTCAGGTAGTTCGCTGGTGTGCGGATGAAATACCAGCCCGGCCAGCAGCCCTCCGATAAATCCGCCTGCGAGTAAAAAGATGGTAACCCAACTCATCTCTTTCCGGTAAGCAAACAACCCGATGAATTGGGAGAGCACTGCTAACAGTAAAAGAACAATAGGAAAATGTACAACCATCGGGTGGAGGTTCGGGAACTGGCTCCAGGGGGCAAAAATTGAATTTTCAGTAGCCGGAATTTCCCCAGCTTCGGGCAATCCTTCTTCAACAACCACCGATGTTTCCTCTGTTGCTGAATCGCTGTAAGAATGTTCCTGTGCAAGTACAGGAAAACTTATCAGTAAAATAAGCGTGAACAACGCGATAATTTTGTCAATTTGTACCATAATGTATTGTTTTATCCTACCTATGGAACAAGGGGTTGCCCGAATGGATGCCTTTGGCACAACCCCTTGTTTTCCAGAAAAGATGTTGGTTAATCTGTTACTTCGTAATTCCGCATCATTCCCATGTCTTCATGTTCTAGGTTGTGGCAGTGATAGACATAGATTCCTTTAAAATCTTCAAATTTCATCATTATCTTCACTTTCATTCCGGGCATAAGCAGAAAGGTATCCTGCCAGCCGTCATCCATGAAACCGTCTTTTACTGATTCCCAAACTGCCCGCTGCATCCCTGAAACCTCCCGTTCAATAATTTGAAATTGAAGGCCGTGCAGGTGTACCGGGTGCGGCATGCGCATCATGTCCTGCATCATTCCCATGCCGCGGCCATTGTCGCTGTTAATAAATTCCCACATTTCTGTGGTGTTCAGTTTTACTTTTTCCCATTCAGCCACCTCGGTCATCCCAAATGTTTCACCATTGATAACCCACTGCATCCGCTGGTTATAGAAATGAAATTGGCGGGGATTACCGCTGTTTACAGCGTTCGTTGGATTAAGCGGCGTTATCGTTGAAAGCTTTGAAGGCAATTCCATTTTTTTGCCGGTGTTTTCTGTCACTTTGAAAGCGGCCACATTAAATGCAATCCCATTTTCAACACCATCGGGTTGCATCATTCCACCACCCATTCCACGCCCCATCATTCCGCCGCCCATTCCCATGGAGGTGCCGTCGCTAAAGGCAAGGCTTTGTAATTGGATTTCGTTTCCTGTGTTCTGCCCCGAAAAATCTTTCCATATTTCGGCACGCTGTCCGGGGGCAAGCATCAGGTAAGGTTTTTTAACCGGTTTTTCGAGCAAGCCTCCGTCGGCCCCGATTACAATAACATCCTCGCCGTCGTTCCACGCCAGTTTATAAATACGCGAGTTGGAACCGTTGAGCACCCTGAACCAGTACGTGGATTTTGAAACATTAAACGTGGTATCGGGATTTCCGTTCACCAAAACCCGGTTTCCGAGAAAACCCTGCATTTGCCCCATCCGGTTGTTTTGCAAATAAACCAGTTGGTTGCTGTTGTCGAACATCCTGTCCTGGATAATCAGCGGGACATCGTTTTCGCCGGAAGGCAAACCGCTATTGTTATCTTCTACAATAAACAATCCGGCCAGTCCCTGGTACACCTGTGGCCCGGTAATTTTATCGGGGTGCGGATGAAACCAATACGTGCCAGGGCGATTGTTCACTTCGAATTCGTATATGTATTGTTCGCCGTTTTCTATCGCGTACATGGGGTGCCCGTCCATTTCGGGCGGGATGTGCAGACCATGCCAGTGAATTACGCTTTCGCGGGGGAGTTGGTTTTTAAAGCGGATGCGGATTTTCTGCCCTTGTTTTACGCGAATTACGGGGCCGAGGTATGAACCTGCAAGTTTTTCGAGAGCGTACTGCTCTCCTTTTAACAGCTTTGACTGATAAGTATAAACGTTTGTTTTGTTGCCCGAAAAAAGTTGCAATTCGGATGGGGCGGCTGTTAGTTCGATGTCGGTTTCCGGGTTAAAACTTTCGTTTACGTTGTAATTTCCCGGAATTGTTTTTTGCTGCCCGTTGGTAGTGCAAAAAGCCAATGATGGCAATAAAGTGGTAAGTGCAACTCCTCTGGCTGATTTTTTTAAAAACTGGTAACGGTTCATTTAATTCTTTTTTTGTATTTCTTTTTGTGGAAAAGACCATGCCAACTTCCACAATATATTACAAAACATCTAAAACACTAATTATCTGCCTGTTAATAGGGGGGGGGGTATTTGAGGCGGGCCAGGTGTAGAAAAACAACCCCACTTTTTGGGGAATATTACCAACAGAATTGATACTGAAACAGATAAGAACAGTTTTTCTGATTTTTCTTATATTCCCAATTTTAAAAATAAAGAAGGAGTAAATGGAATGGCTTCCGAATGAACATTTACAATCTCCGATGTACTCGATTCAACCCGTCGCAAATTGGAGTATTTTATATTTGCACGGTTCAATACATTCAGAACGGAAAGCCCTAAATTTCCATAAACTTTGCCTTTGCTGAATTTATAAACTACAGCGGCATCGAGCCTGCTGTAAAAGGGAATTGATGTGTCGTCATCATTAAAACTTTTCATAATTTCGAAACCCGAACCATAAACATAGTTGGCCGAAAAATAGAGGGATTTCCAATTATAGATTCCGGCGAATTTAAGCTCGTGCCGCTGGTCGTGTGGAGCAAGCCGGTAACGGTTTGAAGGGTCGAACGTAAAATTTTCTTCCACTTTGCTTAGGGTATATGAAACCCAGGCTACATTTTTTTTGTATTCTTTTTTAAGGTAAAAATCAATGCCATAACTTCTGCTTTTTCCTGAATAAAAGCCTTCACCGGTTTCCAGTGTCTCATTGTAGTATCGGGTAATCCCGTCGGTTTTTTTCAAATAACCCTCAACGCTTAGCAAAAAATCGTTTTTGTTGTATGAAATTCCACCAACCCAATGTTGTGCGTTTAATGCCGGAATTGTCTTTCCGTCACTAACTGTCCAAAACCAGGAATAATTCAGGTTATTGTCAACAAATGATGTTTTGGATATAAACTGGTGGTATTGCCCCCATGCAGCATTCAACTTTACGGTTTCGAAAAGGTTATAGGAAGCGATCAACCGGGGTTCGTAAAATAGTTGACCTGTTTCATTTTCGTAAATCGCGCGCAACCCGGGTTTTGCTATTAGTTTTTTGTTTACCGGAATTGTACCCTGGACAAACCCGGTATATTTTTCAGATAAGCCATTCAGGTCGATTAGCTTCTGCCCCTCTTCTTTTAGGTATAGCAATACATTGTTCTGTTGGAAATCCAACCCTAAATCGAGCTGAATCCCATTAATAAGAGAAACATGATGCACTATTTCAACGAAAGATTCATCTGTTTCATTATCAACCTGCACTATTTCGTTGTTGCTTTGGTCACTTTCATGTCCCATTCCGTGTTGCCCGTTATTTCCCATCATTTCTGATGAGGAGTTGAACTCAGTTGTTTCATTGTCGAACTTAGAATGGCTTATGCTTATTTCACTTTTATGATTGTTTCCGCAAAATTTTGAATAACCGGCTGACGCCCCAAATTGTTTGTTCCTTTCATTGTAGTTATTGCCCAACTGAAAATTACCGAACTCTCTCTCGATATCGTAGGAATAGCGGTCGCCCCCGCTATAAAACGAAGCTGAGAAAATATCGTCTTTTTCTCCGCGGTATGTATATTTTAAATTGGCATCGCTGAATTTGTAGTCGGGAACCACCAGCACATCAACCATCCCATCGAAATTGTTATGATTTCCGTTATGCTGATTAGCTGAATTCGACATATCCCTGTGCCCAAAAATATTCAAATCGTAGGGATTGTAAAGTTCGTAATACGTTTGCCGGTAAGCGCCAACCAGCGTAGATTTCCTGCTAACCGGGATTTCGACCAAAGAATTGACGGTTGAGTTATTCACGTTAATCGTGATTGAGGGTTTTGCCCGGTTCCCGTTTTTACCTGTAATACGGATAATCCCGCCGACCCTGTCGCCATAACCGGCTTCATAGCCCCCTTTTAAAACACGGATAGTTTTAATAAGCAGTGGGTTTACAACGCCAATGTTATCATTAAAATTTTTAAGTCCGAAAATTGTAAACCCATCCAGTTCAACTTTGCTTTGACCTTCATAACCTCCCCATACCAGCAAATCTGACGATTGTTCGCCGGATGCCAACACCCCGGGCATTAAACGCAAAACATTGTAAACGGCGTTGTCGCCGTAACCCGGAAGATAGGGTGCAATGGTATGGTTTATTTTCATGTGCCCGGCGGCATCTCCAATCAGGGTAGCCCTTTCAACATCAAACCCTTCCACTTTAACTTCTTTGAGTTGAGTTACCGAAGGTGTAAGTTCAAATTGTTGGTTCAGGCTGCTTGAAAACAACGTATCGTAAACAAAGTAGCCGAGGTGTGAAATTTGCATGTTGAAAGAGGTGTCGGCAGAAGCGAGAAAATTGAAATTCCCGTTTTGGTCGGACTGCACCTGCCGGTTGTTAATGAGGATGTAAGAAAATGGCAGCGGTTCGTATGTTTCTGCTTCAACCACCTGTCCGCTAATGTTTGTGATTTTATTTTTTGTGTTGGCGGTTGTTTTTTGTGACGGAAAAATCACAAATACATCTCCGTTTTTTTCGAATTCGAATGGAATCCCTTGCAGCAGGTAGGAAACAACGGCTTCTTTCGTTTCAAATTCCCTGTGCGCCGTGATTTTGTAGTTTGAAAGGGACTTGTCATCAAAGGTGAACTGAAAATTATATTTATCCCTCAATCTAATAAAAACCTCATTAAGAAGCGTCCCGTCGGCATCAATATTGATTTTTTGGGATTGAGCCAGCAAGTTAAAAAAAAGAGTTGTGGTAAATAAGACGGACAGTACTAAATGCCTCACGTTTTTTAATTGTTCTTTATAATTTCGTAATGTTTATCCGATTTTTTTACATAGCTGTACCCAAGCGGTTTGCAAACCATTGATAAAACTTTTTCTACGTTGGGGCTTTTTTGAAAATTTACGGAAATTGTACCGGACAGTTTGTTTTCACTGGTGATTGAAATCCCGTATTGCCGTTCTATTTCTCTAACTACTTCGGTAAACGGGGCAGCATTATACAGAAATATGTTGTTTCTCCAGGAAAGTATATTCTCCGGTTCGGAAACAAAAACCGGTTCAGACGGAACACCTGCAGAAATCATCGTTTTTTGATTTGGCGCTAAAATAACAAATTCCCCGGAAGGGTTACTCACTTTTACTTTTCCGGTTTTACAAAACACCCGGTAAGAATCGTCGCGTGCAAAAATATTAAAAGTTGTTCCCAGTACAGTAGTTTTGCCCTGAGTTGAGGTGACTGTAAACTTTTTGCCTTCTTCAACTGAAAAATAACCTTCACCGGAGAATTCAACATTCCGCTGAAAATACCACCGGTAAGGATAATATTTCAAGGTCGTTTGCGCGTTCATTTCAACCGTTGAGCCATCGGGCAGCTCGGCAGTTAAATGATTTCCTACCGGACTGTAAACCGTTTTTGAAAACAAAAAAGCGAATGTTCCAATACCAACCAATAACAGGAATGAAGCTGCGATACTTAACCTTAACATGTTCTGCCTTAACCCAACCACTTTGGTTTCCGGTTCAGAAATTAGTGTGGCAAATGTCTCGTTGAAAATTGAATCTTTATCTTTATCCCACTCAATTTTTGCCCCTGAAAATAATTTTTCGGTTTCTGAAGCTATTTGCTTTATGTTGTTTTGATGTTCCATTTTAATTCTCAGAGATTAGCGACGTACGTAAATAATTTAAAGCATTTCCCATTCTCTTTTCAACGGCTTTCACACTTAATCCTATCCTTTCCGCAATTTCGCGGTATTGAAGCCCTTCAATCCGGCTCATTAAAAAAACCACCCTTTGGTTATCCGGCATCTTTTCAATTAGCGATTCATATTTTTCTTTAAGTTGCTCAAAAGACAGTAATTCCTCGGGAGAATAATCCTGATGGTCAAAACCGATGTTTTCAACAATTTTCCGGGTTCTTTTCTGATGATGGTATTGGTTAATGAACAATTCCGAAGCCATCTTAAAAAGCAACCCTTTTATATGGGTTAACTTTATTTTCTCCCTTTTTTCCCACAATTTCAAAAAACTTTCCTGTGCAATATCCGTTGCCAATTCCTTGTCGCCACATCGGTAAAAGATGTAATTACGAATTTCGTCAAAGTTGGCGTCGAATATGTTTTTAAATTCTTCCGGTGTCAATGTAGTAGTGCTAATTAATGGTAATAACAACGTAAGAGATTTGCTTTGGTTCTAAATCATTACAACCAAAGCAAATTCTTTACACCGGCAATCAGCCATTACCACCGTGTCCGTTACCATGACCTTGTCCCATTCCGTTTCCATTGGAGCCGCCTTGCCCCATTCCGTCTCCATGTCCTGTTCCGGTTTCATTTCCTGTTCCTTGTTGGTTGGAATGTCCCATTCCCATTCCGGTTCCCCGGTAGTTTGCTGCACAATGGTCGTTTTCCGAAAGGATAATTTCCATGGAGTCTTCTCCGTCTTTAGCAACTACGGCAACATCGTCGCAATCGCCATTACCGTAATCCAGCGTTGCAATAACATTTCCTCCCTGCGATAATTCAATTACTCCTTGCGAAAAATACCTGCAACCACTTGGTTTGATTAGCGGTTCCACAATGTCTTTTCGGTAAATGGTTTCCATCCCGTTTTCGGTAATTGTATTTATAACGTGCCCGGTAACCTTCATTACATCGTCTGTTTGGTCCAGGTTTGATTCAGCCCCCTCAATCCATTCTCTTACTATTTCCGATTCGCGGTGAATGGTGGTACCATCCGGCATGGTAATTATTATATCTCCTGTAAATGAATGAATCCCTCCATTTTGATGGTCGCCGGAAATATGGATGGTTGTCATTCCTGAAATGCTCATGGAATCTACGGAAAAACCATCGTACGTAATTTTTCGCGTAAAACCTTCGCCATTGGGGTCGTCTGAAGTATGCATTATCATTGACCCGCTCATAACCCTTCCATTGTTGAGGTGTGTTCCCATGCCGTAATTCATAACCAACGAATCGGGATATTGCCCCTGGTTTCCGTGCATACTGTATTCGGGGTGTTGTCCTGTCTGGTAGTGCATTGAATTGTTTGAACCCCAATTCATTTCACCGCCATGCATCATCCCGCTGCCCTGCATTCCGACCATCATGCCTTCAGCACCAATAAAAAAGTCGCTTTCATAATTCATGTCTGCCACTGCATTATCAACCGATATTTCGTTTACAACAATTTGAGCCGATTTTTCTTCCAACTCTTCTGCCTGCGAAAATAAATCCTGGTCTTTTTGACAAGAAACAACGAATAGAGAAAGTGCCACTACAATAGTTCCAAATAATGTTCTCATGTTTTAAATTTTAAATGTATTTATCATTCTTTAGTAGTACACCCAATAAGTTGTGCCCGACCCTACTTGTAAATCGATATTAATAAAAAATTTTATTTGCACCGTTCTCCAAAATCTTCGTTTGAAATTTTAATAATGACGGTCAGACAAGTCAGGTAGTCTTTAAAATATTGCCATTTCCATCGATTTGTATTTCAAAACTGTATTTTATGGTAGCCGACTTTTCCAGAATTCTCGAAACGGAACAATATTTTTCCATCGAAAGTTTAATAGCTTTTTTGACCTTATGTGGTTCGATTTTACCGGTAAGAATAAAATGAACATGAATTTGAGTGAACAGAGAGGGAGTTTTGCCCTCTTCCCGTTCAGCTTCTATTTCAACCTTAAAATCCTTTAAATCCTGTCGCTGTTTTTTTAAGATATTTATAATATCGACCGAACTGCATCCTCCCAATGCAGAAAGCAGTAATTGCATTGGTCGCATCCCCTTGTTGCTTCCCCCTATTTCGGGAGCGGCATCCATTAATAAACTTTGTCCTTCAGAATTAGTTGCTTTCAGGTTAAAATTGTTGTCAACCCTGTTTATTACAATTTTCATCTAATATTTTTTAATTGAACTGTCAACTTCATCTGCCCATGCATAAATTCCCCCTTTTAGATTGTAAAGATGTTCAATATTTTGCTTTTGAGCGATTCGATTAATTACTTCAGCGCTCCTGCGACCGGTACGGCAATAAAAAACTATTTTCGGTGTCTCCTGAATTTTATGAAAGTTGTCTTCAACCGTATCAAAAGGTATTAATTCTCCACCAATGTCTGCGATTTCTTTTTCCCAGCGTTCCCGAACGTCAACCAGTATAATATTTTCATCATCATCCAGCAACGATTTTAACTCTGTGGCTGTTATTTCCTTTACATCATAGCCCGGTTGAAGATTATCTTCCAGATTTTGGTAGTACGAAACAGCCGCATCCGCAAAAGAAAGTACAGAATCTTTTTGTTTTAACAGCCCCGAAAAATTTCCATCTTTTACCAGCTCAAGCAACTTTAAGTAATGTTCAGGAATTTTTCCTTTCTCAATGAACTGTTTTTGAATCAAATGAATCAGTTGTGGCTCTTCGTTGGTTTTTTCTTTCTGTGTCAGACTTAACAACTTCGAGGCTGCAAATACAAGTTCGTGTAACAAAACAGTTTGCTCTTCAACCTCCTGCTGCCCAAGAAGGGATTCTTTACACTTCCCGATTATTTTGATTTCTGATTCTATCATATCAAGCAAGCCTGCTGAACATTCCCCTCCGCCACGGGTTTCCAGGGTGAATAATTCGTTATTTCCCCAATCAATGTAATATTTTTTATTTTCTTCGAATGAAGGAATTTTACTGTACTTTTCGAACAAAGCGTCGATTTCAATCCTTCCGTTTTCTACAAATTTACGGAAACTTCTACCTTGATAATTTTGATAGTAAACAAAAAGCAAATCACTTGTAAATTCCGGGATATCTTTTGCAGCAATTTCACCTAATTTTACTGGTAACAGCGAATTGTGTTCTCCAATTACTGCTCCGGCAAAAACATTGTATGAGGGATACATTCTTCCGTTGCGGCTAACCCTCCCGGCAAAACCTAAATCAGCCACAAGATGCTGCCCGCAGGCATTTGGACAACCACTAATATTGATTGTTATATCTTTAATATAATTTACCCAGTCTTTATCAATCAATTTATCGTAAATCGATTTTAATCCCCCCTTTGAAAAGCAAATTCCCAACTGACAGGTATCTGCACCAGTACATGAAACCAAATTTCCCGGGAGATAGGGTCTTTTTACTTCCAATCCAATACTATTTAGTTTTTCAAATACATTTCGCAAGTACGAACCGGGAATATTTCGAAGGTGAATATTTTGTCTGCGTGAAAAACGGATGGTATCCTCTCCAAAATAACCTGCAAATTTTGCTATTGCCTGTGCCTGATGGTTAGTGAGGTTCCCGTGCATCACCGGAATTTCAACTGTGTATAAATCTTCCTGTTTTTGTTTCTTCACATAGTTCTGTTTCCATTTTTTGATGCCGGTATAATTGTTGGTATCAGCAGTCAGACCTTCAGGTACAATATTTTTATAAATTGGAAATTCAGTCATGTTGACGGGATGCCTGGTTTTATGTTGGTTGTACGTTTCTTCGAAAAGTTGAAAAACTTTATCCTTGCCATGCTTGTAAAACAAATAGCGCAAACGGGCTTTGTGCCGGTTTTTCCGGTTGCCGTATTTATGAAACATCTCCACTGCTGCCTGGGCTAACGCAAATATTTTATTGGCGGGAATAAAATCGAACAGAACTTCTCCTACCATTGGTTTAACAGAAGGTGACCCTCCAAGGAAAACCTTAAAACCTTTTTCCCCGTTTTTAATTTTGGCAATAAATCCCAAATCGTTATAAGCGGCTAAAGCAGAATCACTTTCTGAATTGGAAAACGCAATTTTTAATTTTCGGGGTAAGTCAAATGATTTTTCATTTCGTATCAAAAAATCAGTAAGCGCGATATTATAAGGTGTTACATCGAACACCTCTTCCTGGGAAACGCCCGAATCAATTGAAGCTGTTATATTTCTTACCGTATTTCCTCCACCGCCTTTGGTTGACAATCCCATTTTGTAAAGTTTGTCCAGAATCTCAGGCGTATCCGAAAGTCTGATATTATGCAGTTGAATTTCCTGGCGGGTCGTGATATGGAGGAATTCAGAACCGGATTGTCCGGCAAGATTAGTTACCCCTAGCAACTGAGCGGGAGTAATTGTCCCTCCAGCGCAACGAATCCGTACCATGAATGTTCCTTTGGTTCGTTGTTCGTAAATTCCCCTTACAACCCTGAAAACTTTAAATTGTAAAGCATCTACATTATTATTCAGGCTATTATTGACCCAATCATGGTATTGGTTTAATTCTGTTGTATAATTTTCCGGTATATGGTACATTGGTCTGTTTTTAAATTTTTTTTTTAACTGAATTCTGAAAGATATCTTTCTCCCGAGTCGGGAAGGATGGCTACTATAAGTTCATTTTTATACTTTTTTCGTTGAGCTATTTTTAATGCTGCGCAAACGGCTGCGCCCGAAGATATTCCGCACAATATACCTTCACGTGTAGCAAGTAACCGTGCTATTCCTAAAGCTTCCTCGTCGCCGATGCTTATTATCTCATCAATAATATCTTTGTTAATTATTTTAGGAATGAACCCCGGGCCTGTTCCCGGAATTTTATGTTTTCCGGGTTTACCCCCTGATAAAACAGGGGAAGAAGCCGGCTCTACAGCTACTATTTTAATTTCGGGATTTTTTATTTTTAATATTTCTGCTGTCCCTGTAATGGTTCCTCCTGTTCCTGCACAGGCAACCAAAATATCAATTTTGCCGTTTGTATGCTCCCACAATTCAACAGCCGTAGTTTTCCGGTGAACTTCCGGGTTCGCAGGATTTTCAAACTGCATGGGCATAAAAGAACCGGGCGTTTCATTTTTAATTTCTACGGCCTTTTCGATTGCACCACGCATGCCTTTATCTTCAGGAGTAAGTATTAACTCTGCACCATACGCTTTAAGAATTTTGCGTCTTTCCACACTCATGCTCTCAGGCATGGTAAGAATAAGTTTATACCCTTTCACAGCGCAAACCAGTGCCAGGCCAATTCCGGTATTTCCACTGGTTGGTTCAACAATATTGGTTCCCGGTTTAATCAACCCGCTTTTTTCTGCAGTTTCTATCATTGACAGGGCAGTACGGTCTTTTACCGAACCTGCCGGATTAAAAGACTCCAGTTTTGCATAAATCCGGGCATGATTGCCATTTATTGAATTTAACTGAACCAGTGGAGTCTTACCAATGGCTTCTGTTATATTTTTAAATACACTATTCATTTTAATACTATTTAAACCGGAGTTTCTTCCATCACATCCACTGAGGTTAAATTAAAGTTTAAAGGTGTAGGCGAGGAAAGGTTATCGTTAATCGGACAACGATTTTTGATTGTATCAATCCAAGTTCTGATTTTTTCCGCCGGGGCATCCGTAACCGGTGCAAAATCCACACTAATGTGTTTGAAGCCTGCGCGTTCATCGTTGGATTGGCCAAATAGCCGTGCCGGGTTCAGGTTTCCTTCTACCTTAATACTTAATTTTTCAACTTTTATGCCCAGCTCTTTAGCAGTTAAGTGGGCAACCACATTAATACATCCGGCATAACTTGCAAGTAAATACTCGACCGGGTTGGCCCCGAAGTCGTCCCCGCCAAGAACGGGTGGTTCGTCGATTACGATACTAAACTGTCTTGCACCGGCAACAAAGCGTGCTGCCGTTTGAGCTTCTCCCTGAATTTGAAAATTTAAATCTGTCATAATTTTTTGATTTTTTTGGATAAAAAAAAAGCCCTTCACATTTTGTGAAAGGCTTCCCTATAATAATTAAAGATTAATTTTTAAACGGAAATAATATCAACACCTTCCACATGCCTGAAGAGCATACAGCAACACATATTCATTATGTTGTTTATGGAAAATGTTTTATACATTTAAAAGCTTTTTTATTTAATAATCCTATTGCTTTTGTAGGGTACAAACGTATAAAAATATTTTTAAAACAATAACACCGTTAGAAAAATAAATGAATTTTCACTTTAATTCAATTCGTTTTTAAACAAACAAGAACTACCGACTGCTTTAAAGCAAGCAGTTCCAATTGAAATGTATTTTTATTTTCCCTGAACTAAGCTTCAAATTAGTCTGTAAACAAGTAAAACAGGTAATGGCTATTGGTCCATCGCTTAAAATGTAACCACTTTATCGCTATCGACCACCCACTGGATAAGTTCCGCCATGGTGCTGATTTCGGCGCCTTCAATCAGAGATACGTTTTTCAACCCGCGTGCTTCGGCACACGACCTACATATTTTTACTTTGGCGCCTTTGCTGATCGAATATTATAGCACTGGTTCGATGTTGTAACAGCCGTTGGGAGCTGAATGACCGGCAATCGCACAGGCTGCTGCATCGACCATTAAAAAGATTTGTACTTCCACATCTTCGTGGGTTTTGTCCAACTGGTTGGTCAAACGTAATCCGTTGTATGCTGTATTGGTAAGTTTTTCTTTATTCATAATTCTTCTCCCAAATTGAAGATATTCTGATGTGAAATTAAAACATAAACCTCAGCCCCACAATCAATCTGCCTCCGTAATCCAAGGCAGTTTTTGATGAATTGACGGGTATCTGGTAAAGTGTTTCAAATTTTACGTGAGGTGAAACGAGTTGAAAACCAGGTGAAATAAATCCAAACGAACTGGATTCTCCAGAGGCAGGATTATTTCTTGCAAATGAAAATTCCTGCAGGGGTGCCAGCACCCAGTTCTCGATTCCGGGCAACAGAATATTGCGTGAAACGGCCAGGTTGATTTGCAATTGCCGGGCTGCTGACCGGCTTGCTTCGGTATTGTAATTTACCCATTCGTAAGCATTGTTTAAATCGAACGACCAAAGCCCGGGGCGGAACGATGCATTTACACCGATAACAGGATTGTAGGTTTTTGAAACCGAGCTGTTGAGTACCGGAAATGTAGTGCCTGCAAAACCAGCCACTCCGAGCGAATAAACACGGGTGTTATGGCGGTACAGTTTTACTTTGCCCATCAGAAACGGGTCCATCCAGCGGTTGTCCATTTCCATCATGGTTTCGTTGGTTCCCACAGCGCGGTAAACATTGCGCAACATTACAGTAACGTCGGAGCTCAGTCCGTATACCACTACCACCGGCATCATGTGCATCACCATGTTGTTGTCGCCCATCCGGTTCAGCATATTTCTGTACTGCAGCCGGACAATAATACGATCTTGCGCGGGAGTAAGCCCGGCGTCCACGCTAATTCCTTCTGCTTTTGTGCGGATTCCGAATGAAAACAGAAACGCCGCCAGTAAAGTCAGGCTAAGAATTTTATTCTTCATTTTTGGCAGGTTCAATTTTCTTGCCAGGTGTAAAATTGGCTTTTTTTATTCGTTTTTCGATTTCTTCATCTGTAACTTTCGCTCCGGGTTTCATTTCAATTACCACCTGCTTTTCCTTAAAGCTTGCCTTGGCATCGGCCACGCCATCAATTTTCTTTACCTGCTTCTCCAGTGCCGACTGGCACCCCGGGCAATCCATGCCAAAAACTTCGTAGTAAACTACATTTTCCTGGCTTGTTGTATCCTTTTCAGCAGCAAATGTCTCATGTTCTGCACCTCCTGCAAATACCGGATTTACCGTCAGTAACAGGAAAAATACTACTGCAACGAATAATAGGGTGTTTTTTTTCTTTTTCATGTTTTTAATTTTTAATATAATTTTAATCTACCAACAACATTTTTCACCTTTCGGTTCAGGAGGAACTTTGTACAGAGCCGAATGAACAGAAAACACAACAATTTCCTTTTTTCGGTCTTAAAACGGTTTCACAATTGGTGCATTCGTAAAAAAACTGAAGTAATGTACCATCGTATTTTTCCTTTAAGTTCAAGCTATTATCTACTTTTTTGTTATTTAAAAATTACAGCGGCAAAACTAATACAATATTAATGCAACCGGGTTGCAAAGTTTATTTGTCGCAATTGGAGCATAGCCCTTTTACCACCATATTCACGATTTACAGATAAAAATCTTTAGGGAGATTTAACCTGGGAATTGAAGTATCATTTAAGCAGAACGTTTTTTCGCACTTGGTGCACAAAAAGTGTATATGAAGGTCTTAGGGATGGCATTCACAAGTTTCCTGACTGAGCCTGTGCCATCGTCGATGCTATGAATAAGTTTGTTGTCGATATCCCTTTTCATTATTTCGGTTCATTCCTTAATAGCTTAACAACAACTATCATTTTGCTGCTTTGAAGGGCACTTCACCGAACCATGCGAACAATATACACAACAATCACCCTGTTTTGGTTTTAAAACGGTATGGCAATTTTCACATTCATAAAAGAATTGGCAGGAATCCTCCGGCATTTCTTCCGTTTTTTGATGCCCGCATGAAGGGCAGGTTATAATTGATTTGTGTTGAATTTCCATATCTATAAAGTTTTCAACAATCGATTTTGCATTCTTTTTCAGTCCTTTCGTTCTCAATTTCAAAGGTTGTGTATCAGACTTGGATTTGTATTCAGTTTTTTTCCTTCAATTTAGAAATTAAATTACCATTATCAGGAACCAGCTTGGAGGGTTCAAAAAAGTTTCAAAACAAAAAATACCATGATTAATAAATAGGCGATATAAGCTGCATCAAATGCAAATATTTGCCATTTGCTAAATCCATGAAGCTGCTTGCTCCGATGTACAAAAATGGAATAGAGCAAGGGCATCAGGCCTACAAATACAAGGTTGACCCAATATAATTGAAAGTCTTCCACAGGCGTGTTTACCACTGCTAAAGGAAAAAATGCCACTGTCATGGTTATGGCATTATCGGCTATCACGCTGGTAGTACCTGCGGTAATCTCACCGCCTTTGACCACACTCCAGGTTTTAAATACTTCAGGCGCCGTAGTCATAATGCCGGTGATGAACAGTCCTCCCACAATTTGTGATATACCCAATTCCGAAACGATGTTTTCAGTGGCTTTCACAATAAAAAACGCACCGGTAGCTATGGCAAATGCCCCGGCAATCGAAAGCCATATTTTTCGTTTTGTCCATTCTACCTTTTCGCCTTTTTTTCTTCCCTTAATAATTGCATGGGTTAAAAACAAACCATAAGCTCCGAGCATAATCCACCCGTCTATCGGTTGCAGGCCACGCCATGCTTTTGGCAAGGTTAGTAAAGCCACCAGGGCAATGATGCCCAAATAGGGCAGAGACAAAACTGACACGGAACGCTTGTTCAACGCCAAGAGGTTTGCATCCAGATGCTCCTGGTGTTGTGGGTTGTTTTTGAATTGTTTGCGCGAGGCAAAGTAGGCTATTGTTACCATGAGTGGAATGGAAATTATGTTGGAGCCCAGCAGGTTGCCCAGACCAATATCCGACACGCCCCGTGCGGCACTTGTTATGTTTACTGCTACTTCGGGGCTTGCTGTAACAATGGCAAGAAAAGCAGCACCGGCGGAAGCGGTGAGCCCCCACTGCTTGCGCAGCAATTTAAGTGGTGTAAGTAATTTATCTGCGCCCCAATGTGCAGCCCACGCTGCCAATACCAAGACCCCTGCCCATAACCATGCATTCATTTTATCGGATTTTATTTAGAAAGTTTTAAAATCCTCACTGCCCCGCGCATCACAAAAGTGAAAACAATACCACCAATGACCAAATCGGGCCATTTGCTGTTCAGTAGATACACCAGCACACCGGCCAGGATAACCCCGCCATTTACAATAATATCATTTGAAGTGAAGATAGCGCTGGCCTGCATGTGCGCTTCTTTGCTTTTGGCTTTGTTGATGAGCCACAACGAAACCAGGTTTCCGGCAAGCGCCAGGATGGAAACAATAATCATCCACTGGAAGAGGGGCGTTTCGCTGGTGCTGAAAAAACGGCGAAGCACTTCGGCAAAACCCAGCGTAGCCAGCCCCATCTGGAAATACCCGCTGATTTTGGCTACTTTTTTCTTTCGTGAAATGGCCGCACCCACTGC
>Ga0334898_1000423_pt1 | contig 68598 bp, 48 predicted proteins | sample GraSluR3_MG_10_FD_207228 | JGI IMG/M metagenome (GOLD analysis project Ga0334898, IMG submission 207228) | Sludge microbial communities from methane-producing bioreactor in Wageningen University, Netherlands - Granular Sludge_3_08-R3 | ecosystem: Engineered > Bioreactor > Anaerobic >... | reverse complement strand
TAAAGGGGACTCCATTAATCCAATTAAGGGCAATCTCTTTGCATACATAAGGTTTATCAAATTTCTTGAAAATATTATTATTAATATGCTTTGTGAATAAGGACCAAACAATCTCAAGTATCTCAGCTTCATCCAAATCCTTTAGTAAGTGCCCAATATTTTCTTTCATCCAAAACTCAATATCAAGTGCATCTTTAACTCCATAAAGTGACTTACCAAAAATTCTTCTTCGCAAAGGATCGGGAATTTTATCTGAAATATTGTTTGCAAGGATAAGGAATAAATTCAATATGTTATTTTTGTTTTCTTCATCAGCAAGGAAAAATGCAAGAGTCTCTTTTGCTAATTGTTCTACATCTTCTTTTGAGAAACTAATTATCTTCTTATCCCAATATGACAACAGAAAGCTTTCGATAGCACATATAAGGTTGATTTTCCATGTTGATTGTTGGAAAAGTGATGCTTTTTTAAAACCCTTTTGTTCATATTTACATGAAAGCTTATTAATAAAATTTTGTACCTTATCAGGGTCCTTAACATAGATTTTTACGAACCTAAGAGTGTTTATTGGGATTGTGTTTCTTTGATCATCACTTTTTAATGGATCAAAGATCGATAGCAAATTGCTTATACATGGTTCTGTATTATCTGGTTTCAAAAGTGACTTTATTCTACCCCATCGACGTTTGTCTTTAACTTCTTTACGCTTATCATATATTGATGGATCTGCAAAAAGGATACTACCTTCTGTGTGTATTCCAGCTCGACCAACACGACCTATAAGATTGTGAAAATCTCTAACTTTTATAGATTCTCTGCCTTGGTAAATATCGGTAATAATAAGATAACGAATTGGAAGGTTTACCCCCTGAGCTAATGTGGATGTACAAACAATAAACTTGATTAGATTTTTTCTCATTGAATGTTCAACAGCTATACGTATTCCAAAAGGTGTTTTCCCATGATGGGATAATATTCCATATTTAGCACACACTGATGTTGGTGATTCATCACCAAGGTTTTTTATGTAGAGATAATAAAGACGTTCGATTTCTCTCTTATCCGAAAACTCATATGGGAGCTTGTAAGGAATTCCGCGTTCAATTATATCAACTATTTTTTTACAAATGCTGACTGCTGTTGTTTTTTTCCCACAAAAAATGGCAATACTACCTTGTGGGACTAATTTTAACCCAAGGTAAAATGCAATACTCTTTGCATCTTCTTTTTCAGGGAAATACCGTTCTTTGGATTCCCGCCCTATTTTCTTTTGTTTAATTTTTTTAATTACCCTTGGAACAAAAAAAACGTTTTTATCAGGATTATCACTATCAACATACTCTATTCTGCCTAATTGATCAAGCCAACTTACAAACCCGATTGTTCGATATGATTGTATTAATGAAGAACCATTAACTACATTCGATTCACTATTCAGCCATTCGCCCACAGCTTTAGCATTACTAATAACTGCTGAAATAAGAACTTTCTGCGAAGTATTTGGTATCATAGAACGTAGAGAAGTTAGAAGCAACTCATATGCGATACCCCGACTACCATTATCAAATTGATGACCTTCATCAAAGATGATAAGGCCAATTTTTGCTGTAAGCTCCGGAACATGTCGGATTACGTAAAACAGTTTTTCTGGTGTTACTATAACAATTTGTTTGTGCTTGAGTAATTCATCTATATTAAAATCAGTTTGGAGAGTATCAGATAACTCGTTCACCTTGACAGGTTCATTTTTGAAAGCATCCGACAAGTTATTTTTTATCTCATGACATAAAGCCCTAAAGGGTGCGACGATAATACCTATAGAAACACGATTTGCAAGAAAAGCACTTCGAAATATTAATTCTACTGATTTAGTTTTACCTGTACCAGTAGGCATTTGAATAACAGCAGATTGGCCCCTAAGAACTTGTGCCTTCCCCAAAATATGTTGTGCAGGCCAGAACTCTTTGATAAAACTGTTTTTGGTTACTGCGAATTTCCACTCATCAGACGACAAGCCCGAATACAATGGCAAAGATTTCCAAGCAGAATTATGAAGCTTTTGTTTCAAAATAGCCATAACAATGTCACCGAGTAGCAACTGTTTAGGTGTTCCATATTTATATGCAGTATTTCTTATAACTGATGCTAAGTTTAGAAGATTTTCTTCCCCGGTTCCGGATTTAATAAAATGTAAAAATGCTTCTTTTATTCTTTTACTGGATTCACCGAGAAATCCCTTAGATTTTCTAGAATGAAGCTTCAGATCGTTTTTTAATAACCATAGCAATAGATCTTCTAGATCACAAAGATCGTCATCTCTAAAATTCATATGTAGCTTCGACATTACTAAGGAGCTTCCAGGAAGATTGCAAAGGTAGTAGGAAGCGGATCCAAGTAAAACAATGTACGGATCAATTGGGTCACTTAGTTTTGCCTGAATATAGGAATCAAAAAAACTAGCTGAAAAATTGAGATTAGTCCTAAATTCTTCAACTAAACTAGTCTTGATTCTATTTTGATTAACATCAGCAACATAATCACCTAAAATTGCTATTGCGATGCTGAAAAGCTTAGCGGGATCTCGAGTGATTTTGATATGATAATTATCTGGAACTCTATATTCGTACATTTTAGCTTTTGATCTAGTTATATTTAGAAGCTGTTGAGACTTTTCTTCAGGCTTCATCTGCAGCTCTTTTGTAAAGATTGTGTGCAAGTCTCATCATATTTGAACCCTTTATTACTAATAGTAAAAGTTTATCAATTTTCGGATGGACAGAATCTATATATTTTTTAGAAGCAGGAATACTCGTGCAGTCGGTAAGTGTCAATTCCTCTTGATTATAAAATTTGTTAGAAACGACTAGAGCTGCTCCGTAAATTTCTTGAAAGGGCTTATCTTCAGGGTTCTGAAATCTTCCAATCTTTTTCATATCTTCAAGCGAATCTTGCGAATGTAATTTTCGTTTTATGAAATTTAAAGTTTCCGCAATACGGATCTCATCTTTAGCTGAATCATTGACAGCATCCTGTAGACTATTTTTTGAGCTGCTAAAACTAGCTTTAACTTCATAGACTAACAAGGTGTCTTCAGGAGAATGGTTGTTTTCTTTTTTTAACCTAAAACCCACCAAATCACAACCTTTTGGTGACTCATCTTTAGTCTGCTTTGATGACCATCGAAAAATGGGTATCCAACACTGAAAAAACCATCGTAGAAAATCTGAAACTAATATTTCACTAAAGTCACTTGCGCGTATTGATGGTCCAAGTTTAGTATCTTTACTAGGGAAAATGTATTTGTTTAAATAGTCTTTTCGTGAGTCTCCAGTAGTTTTGTGCTCTATATAGTCATCCCTGAGAGCATCTATATCCTTGTCCAGACAGTAATGGTTACGAAAATGCTTTGCCCATGCAGAAAGTAATTCTTCGTCATCATTATGATTAAACTCCCAAACTTCAACTTCTTTGCCATCATTTGTTTTAAAACAACAATTATGTTCAAACCATTTTATATGTCTATCTGTCCAAGGTTCTTTAATAGTAGTTTCCTTTCATAGTGTACCATTAAGTTGAAATCAATCGACCTATCTAGCCCACTCCTTTATTGATGTAATTAAATGACTGGTGTCGGGAACACCACGAAGGAAAAAGCGTCTTTCATCTCTTGGTAAACCGGAACTACAGTATAGATATGCCATTTTTACCCACGATTCCATAGAGTTGAAACTTTCTTTCTGTTCTCGGATCCAATCATAAGCATTATTTATCTTAGCAGCTAACAATATTTCACGCTTAACGTAAGACTCAGAAGTATGAAACATGTTCGTTAAGCTTGGAAAATGATCCAGCTCGCGGTTTTTTGAAAAAAGACTTAATAGTAAGAGTTTGAAATAGCTATTATTGCGAACAATATCCGTGTTTAGCAATGTCATAAGTTTTGTACCTATTAGTTTCCATTTTTTTGGATCAATTTTCTGAATTGAGCCTAAATATATACATACATTTGCAAAACAAGGCATGAGTTTGTTGATGTTTTCAAAAGTTACATTCACTCCACCAGGATGACCAATTTGGGTTAGTCTCCTATAAAACCACCTTAACCGCTCGAAATTACTATTCGCTTCTGACAGACGTTTTTGAATGATACTTGTTAGGATATCATCGGATATAGAACCCCAATCTTCATCGTTAATATCTTCGTAGTAGACGACTTTATATGGATCATCTGATGAATACTTGTTGATCAATTTAAGTATCCTATCTTCTTCTATACTTATTGGTTGATTCGCAATTTTCTTGTCACAATAAGATTGAAATTCATAGGCTGAATTAAAAATTCTGGTTTTGTGACGCTGTAACATGATACGTTGTTGAAGATCTAGGGTTAGTGCTATTTTATACAGCGATAGCTGTGCATCTTGAGGACTTTTGCAAAACACGATCATATCATCTACATAGCGTATAAAATCGATACCTTGCAAACTTAAACTATTGTCAATGGGTATCATTGATGCTTCGGCAATCAAATGAATAGGGTGTGGTCCAATGGGCACACCACGTGATACTTTTGCTGTAGTACTTTGGATTAACTCCTTTAACCATGCTATCGCATTCTTTGGCAAACTAGACTCACTTAGTTGGTTTTCTATTGTATGGTGATAGATTTGATTGTAAAAATCAGCGATATCACAGTACAAAACAGTAGTTTGTTTTGAGTTTGCTCTCTTTTGCGCAGTCTTCCAAAAACTCTTCCACACGTCTTTATCATCATAAAGACCAGATTCGATATCCGGTTTAAACCGATAACTAAACACAATATCCGAAGGCATTCGTTTTTTTTCAATTAACTCACCATATTGGTATATAAGAGCTGTCAATACGATGCTGTCTTGTAAATCTAATTGAGTCGCCTGTCTATAGGAAAGATTATCCTTTGGGACAATAAACCTTCGATGATTACCATTAACTTTGACTTTGGGTATATCCTCTAAAAGTTTGTCTGCAAATGTATCTGCTACTTCTTTAATTGCATCAATTTCTAATATTCTTGGAAAAAGATCACCATCAGAATTCTTATGAATGAAATCAATAGCCCATAGTATCGATTGTTTATCAATCATATCAGACACTTCTTTAACGATATATTCCTCTTTTTAGTGGAATAATGGTTGTTCATATCTGTTGATGCGCTGACTTTTAAATCTGGCATCTCTTCCTACCCCCTCCCCTTATTGAGGCGGGTGATTTGGGCGGTGAAGTCGCGGCAGGGGCGTTGGGTTTGGAGGTAGCAGTTGATGTCGAGTTGGTTGGTGCTGTTGCATTTCTGGAAGATATCTAAGCCACGGCCTAGGAAGATGTGCCATGTATCATCGATCCAGATGTGGCGGTCGTGGTTGCAGGTAAAATCAAAGGTGAAATTGATTCCGGTGTTTTGCAGGGACTTTTGTATTTCTTCCAACAACCCTTTTTGTTTGCTGGGGTCGAAATTGTCGATGGTGGTTTTTAGGGCAACTTCTATCTCTTCGTCCTCTGTTTTGAAACTAATGATGGTTTCAATCAGTTCTACCAGGTTTTTCATTTGATGAAATGCATGAATGAAGGGATCTTCGATCACAATTTTTTTGGCTCCAATGAAGTAGGGTCCAAAGACTTTCGCGAAAGAAAAACCGGTTTGGTTTTCTTCAAAGTGTATTTTTCGGTCTTTGAGTTTGTCTGCATTGAGATTGGGTAGAAAGTGATTTCCCATGGTTCCTTTACGAATAAATCTTTGGATTGTTTTTTCCTCAATTGGCTTGTTTGATTCTTCCATTTGTATTTTGGTTGCATTTGTGCCATCACTTTGCAAAGTTTTGTCTTCGGTAGGTTTCTTCTGTTGGGTTTTAGCTGGTTGAGGAGCAACTTCAGCGTCACTGAGATTCATGTTCATAAATTCTTCTGCTAGTTCGGGTTGGTCAGTATCATCGCTACCATCGGCAAACTTGTGGTAAAAAGTGGGGTGACGTTTTTCTTCTAAGGTTTTGACAAATATTTCTCTGTTTTCATCGGAAGAATTTGATTCTGCAGATTCATTGCCATCGGTAGCCTCAGGTTCAGAAGCAGATGTGTCAGCAGTTGTGTCAACGAAAGAAAAAGAAACCCATTCTTGGCGGAAGGTTTCGTCCATGCGAATCAGCTGGTCTTTTACTCGCTTTCGTCCTTCCATAGCAAAAAGAACCAGTTCTTTGAGCTCTGCATGGGTATATTTTTCGTGTGGATACAAGATTTTAATCAAACCAGAAACTGTTTTTTTGATGCCTTCTTTGTCTCGTTTGGTCAGGCTATCGTTTAGGTCAAATTGGGTATCCATTTTGCTCATGAAATCGTAGTTACGGAAATATCGAAGGGCTTCGGCAAGGTAGTCTACAATCAGCCCTTGGCCTTTGGTGAAAAGCTCTGTACGCAAAATAGGAATTTCCCAGCCCGGCAGGTAGTAATGAATGCGATCAAGGAAGGCAGTGTCTTGGTAGGTTTGTGGCAAATCGTCAAACAAATGGGAGTGCTTCAGCATGTAGGGTACATTGTGCTGGGTATTGCCAATAAACGCAAAAGAGGCTTCGGCTTCGAGTGTTTCTGCACCGCGTGAAAAGGTTTTGTTGGCCATGTAGTTTTTCATGATATCCACAAGTTCGTTTTTGATCTTCTTGGTTTTGCCGGCAAATTCGTCAAACGCAATGCAGTCAAAGTAGCCAATGAGTCCAAGTTTTCCATTGGAATTGTTGACAAACAATTTAGGAACAGTGACGACACCACCAGAAATTAAAATGCTATGGGGGGAAAAATCGGAATAGACATGGGATTTTCCTGTACCCTTGGGCCCTAGCTCCATAATGTTGTAGTTTCGTTCGCAGTAGGGGATGAGCCGAGTCAAATACAAAAGCTTGCTTCGCCGGGTCATGCCGTCGGGGTTGAGTCCGATGCTTTGCATCAAAAGATCCATCCATTCCTGGGTGGTAAATTTGTCTCGGGACACAATGTATTCATCGCTATCAAAGCTAGCTAGCTGAATGGGGCGGAAGCTTTTTAATATCCAGGGGGAGGTATGTTTGTTTTCGGTGTACTCGTATTCCAAATCCACGATAGACCAAATATCGCTGACCAAAATCTTTTTATTTTGTTTTACCGTATGGGAGTCAAAAACGACTTTGTTGATGCCCAAATTGGAAAATTTGCCTTCGTAGCAGTCGTCTTTTTCATTGAGCGACACATTCACTTTGTCAATCACCTTGTGACGTCCCTTTTCCTTGATCAAGGATCGTACCAATCCGCCCTCCTGGCGGTGCACATAATGATCCCGCAGAATTTCTTTCACGCGGTTGATGCCTTCTAGGCGGGATGCTTCATCATTGGTAGCACAGTATTGTCCCAACAGATATTCCAGTACATAGGTGGGAACCACTTCATTGCCTTTCAGAGTGAAAACGAGTCCCTTGGGAACTACTTTTCCTACGAAGACATCATTTACTTTTTCATCCAACTTGGTCATGGCATCCTCCTCTAAAAATCAGGGATGAATGTACGTTTCAAAGTATAGGGAAGTCGCTTTACTTCGGTGTATTGACTGGTATTGGGTATGCGTTTGGTAATGACAACATTCACGGTTTCGTTGTTGTGTTGATTGGCAGCCGAAGAAAGCGTTAGGGTAATGGATTTGCGTCTTTGGCTAAACTGCTCGGATGTGCTGTCAAATACAATTTCTTTGGCATCGGAAATGGGATCTCCATTTTCTGCCACCAGTTCCACTTTGATTTGCACAGGGCGAGTGCTAGCATCAATGGCTTCAATTTGGCTGAAGTTAAGGGCAATGGTGGAGGTGGAAATGATGTAGGACGTACTGGCATCAAGCTGGTATTCTACATCGCTGGGTCCTTCTCGTTTGGCACTGTAATTGATTTTTACCACGGGAATGACAATTTCTTGCAGAGAAGTGCCCCCATGAACAAACCGACTACACGACCCGCTTAAACGAAAGCGTGTGATGGATTTGGGAAATGCTACTTCGTAACTTCCTTTCAAGCCCAGAGCGGCTGCGGTAAAAGAAAGAGTAGAAGAGGATTCAGAAAGCGAAGGTGCAATCACAAATCGCCGATCGGTGTGAAGGATGTCTTTATCGGACGGAGTGTCGGTGTTGAAATCTGCGGTAGCAAGTTCGGTTTGCTGGTATAAAAATCCATGGTCTGCGGTTACAAAAATGTTGCTTCGCTTTGCTGTGATTAGCTTGCGTACAAGCAGAACGATTTCATCAATGGTTTCTTGTACTGCTCCAAATGCTTGGGATTCGGTTTTTGTGTCGTGTCCGGTGGCATCAATTCGGTTTTGATAAATATATACAATGCGGTGCTGATCCAAGAATTCTTTCCTCTGCGCTGTAGAGAAACCTAGAAATTCTTCGCCTCTGATAGCACTACCGCCCACGGTTTCTAAAATGGCGTTTCGTGCTTGCATTCCTGCTGTGGGTTTGCCATCAAGAAGGACAGTATTTTTGGAACCAATTTCGAGTTCATTCCCCGGCAAGAGTGCTGCCATGCCTAGTTGTGTGTAGCTAGGAAGCTGCGAGACCATGGGGGAAATGGAAGCAACCACTTTGTCTATTTTCATGGCTTCTTTGTAAAGCTGCCACCCCGCTTCGTAGCGAAGAGCATCGGATACAATCACCACCACATGTTTTAAATTACGAGTGCTGGCAAATTCTTGCTCAATGACTTGCGAAAAGAAATTGCGCTGCAGGGGAAACTGTAGCGTTCCCTTCCACTCCTTTACACTTTCTAATTGCTTTTGCCACGATTCATGAATAAGAACCAAGAAGGAAGTGAGGTAGTGGTTTTCTATCTTTTCTGTGAGCTTCATGAAGTGTTCTTCATCAACAAGCCGCTTGAGGTGGGTGTAGTACTGCCGGTAGCATAGATCGACTTGAAACCAGTTTTTGGAATAGCGGTCGATGCCTTCGGCGAAAGTTGAACAACGGAACTGAAGAGTGTGCAGCAGAGCAAAGAATTTTCCAGCTGCTTCCAAGGCCAGGTAGGCGGGTTCAAAATCGGCAAACCAAACCGAAAGCTGACGGTTTTTGATCACTTCCTGAATGGTCGCAATGGGAAGTGTTTCTTTTAAAATCTGTTCGAGCATTTGATCCAATATTTTTTGATCAATGTCTTTGCAATAATCTATGGTGCCTAAATTTTCAAAGGGAATAGACTGGATGATCTGGAACAATTGCAAATCGTGACAACACTGGCTAGATATAGTGCGAAAGGCTTGCGCATATTGTTGTAAATCGCGGAAGCTATGCAGAAGAGCAACCGAGTCTTGCTTGAGCTCTGTCACTTTTCCCAGGGCTTTTTCCAGTGTGGACTTGAAAAGACAATACAAGAAATCTTTGATTTTGGGTACTTTGGAGCGGAATCCATAATACTGTTCTATTTGATCCCACAAAAATGGTGTCAAATTGGCTTTTTCAATGGCTTGATAAGCACCAGATTTGTCATTGGCATACTCGGCAAACAGTTCATGCATGATGGTATCCAGCTTTGCATTTTCTGCCTTGCAGCACACCGAAAGCATATTCATTAGAACTTGTTTTTCAGAAATTTTCTGATCATTTTGTAGGAAGGGGGCGTTCTTTTGCTTTAATTTTTCTTTATTGCCATTGGTGAAAAAAGAAGAGTGCTGATGGTACAAGCCAGAAAACGATGGATCCAAACCCAGTTCGTGAAGGACGATCGAGCATTTGTCAGTGCGAAACTCGCCGCAGCAATACAACAAATCTAGCATCCAGTTTTCTTCTGCCGGGGGCTTTGGACCTTCTTGGTACACCAAAAACTTCTGAGCAGGCTTCTCCAAAAGAAGCCTATGCTTCACAGCAAATTCATTGCCCTGCATTTCCACTTTCTCAATTTCACCTAGCTGCAGTGCCTCAAAGGCATCCCGCAATTCTTTTTTGTCGTCGTACCAAAACACAATTCGGTTCTCCCCAAATAAATCCTGCAAGGTCTTCTCCATCATCTCAAGTTTCATCGTCATGGTTGTCCTTTGCTTTATTATGGATATTTCACTCCCTCAATTCCGGCATCTGCGATTCAATATCAAATTCCAATTGATGCCGTATCTCTATAGTCACTTGCTTTAACTGCTGCTGGGTCATTACTCCTCCGTTACAAGTATTTACCTCGTACTCCTCTCCACAAAAGTACAGGTACCACACTGAACCATTATATAAATTTCCGATTGTTTGAATAGAAGAAGAGCGTAAATATATTGAATCTGTTTGCATTACGAAGTATTCTGGTTTTCACGATACTTGTGTAAAACGCGGTATTCAATGCGTAAACCACCATGATTAGTTCCAAAAAAGTTGACACTTTCCGATACATGGTTCACAAACCATTGTTGTTGTTGTTGTGGAAAATCTTACAATTTTAAAAAAAATCCACCATATTCGGAATGCAAACGCAAAAGTAGCTGGGCGAGGGGACAAGCGAAGGATTTCGTTTACCATGAAAGTACTATCTAAAAGAATCACTAATGGTTGACCCCTAATTGTCATGAAGGCAATGGAAAAATTCAGAAGCCAGATTGATGAAATCAGCATTTTACTCGAAGATGTGTTGCTTTCAAATCCACCTATCTACGCTTCTTTTGTATGTAGTTCAAGCGTAAGCCAAAACCCGATGTGGAAACCAGAAAAAGGTGTTCCATTACAACACTTTATCCACTACATAAAAACCCCTGTTTTCGTAGTTTTTGAAAGTTCAAATGAACCCTTGGATTGAAAAAACAGCTTGACTCATGTTTTAAAATAGATATTGGTGAAAGGTGGGAAAAACCCAAAAATTTCACTAAAGTAATGCCTATCATTGGAATGAGAATATGGAAACTTCTTGGCCTGATGAATATGGCTTAAACCTATTAAGGAGGATTCTATGAAATATGTAGAATCAAAGTGTAACGTTAGTTCTGACCACGTGTCGGTTTCTGTGAAAAATGATCATGAAGATCGTACGAAGAAACAATGCGATCTGATTGATTCAGAAATTTTGGTAGGGGAGAAGGAATGAAGAAACAAAAGTATTTCATTTTTAAAGGGAACGGAAAAGACCGAGATGCTTTCATTTTGCACGATCAAGAAATAGTAGAACGGTATAGGCGCAATGCAAAGAAGAACAATGACACAGAAAAAATGGCCATGACAGATGAAGAAATCATACAGACATTTCAAAGGCCTGGTGTTGTTGAAATCAACGGAGACTATATTAAGCAGAAGCGCTTAGATAGAGGATTCACCCAATTAAGTGCTGCAAATGCCTGCGGCGTTAGTATAAACACATACCGATTTTGGGAGCGTAGTGGCACTACTCCTAATAAAGAGAATATGATGAAATTGCGCGAAGTGCTTAAGCTTATAGATGTAGACAAAGTAGATGTAGACAAAGATAAAAAGTAGGCCAAAAATCAGTTGTAAATAGATTTGTTTGTTTCCACATTGCCAGTATTGTGAATATGTCTGTACGTGTTTAGCGCATACCAGTAATGAACAAATCGAGGAGAGGGTGCAGACGAAAAGATTGACATTTGCACCCTTTCTCAATGTTGAACTTCTGAATGCAAGGGTATATTACGGAAGCTCTTTGAAGATCTTCGCTGCTTTTTTTAAGATATCACGCTCCATGGTTACCCTTTTTAATTCTTTTTGAAGATGTTTGATTTCTTCCTGTTTTCTTTAAACTCATTGGAATAACGCCTGCGCTTCATAATAAACACTCCTTGATTGTACTATAGTATATTTCTCAAAGAGAGTCTATTTTTTGGAGTTGTCTACACTATTTAGTTGAATTTCACTCGCAATTGGGTGTTTTATTTGTTCTTTATCACTAAATAGCTCTCGTGATACGTTGTGTTGACTTTTTCGAGGAATGGGTAGTGTTTGATATCTTTGGATTGCATTGAGTGGGTGGAAAAGAAATCGAGAATTGGGGAGGAAGAAATTTCTTCAAGGTAAACGCGATCCCTATCGGTGGCTAACATGATGCTGTGGAATAGCAAAGGAATCTCTGCGGGGGAGATCGGTATCTTCTCGGTACTCTTTTTGTACACTCCTTTTGTTTCTGTTTTTTCGATGAAGTTCCATGCAAGTAAGGACTGTACGGTATATCGTGTATTTCGTTCAACGGTATTGCGTCCACCATATATTTCTTTCATGCGAATTTTGATTTCTTGGTTCTGGAATTTCTCTTGTAACCGAAGAAGCCTACTACATTGCAATGCTACTTGATACCAGAAGGGATAATTTGCAATCATTAAACACCAGTGAATGACGGATGTATTGGAAGAAGGATTTTGGATAAATATGTCATATGCTGCATCACGAATGCTTGTTGTATCTTCAAAGGGGTTTACCCAACAGGTAATCAAGGGAGTAATGGCCATTTTGTATGTTTTCTGCCCTCTCTGCCCCACTCCACCTCGTTGCAGCTTATCCGATAAGAAATTGTCTAAAAGCTCTCGAATTTGTTTTTCATCTTCTTTGTATGTTTGGTAGTATCGCAAAACTTCGTCAAACCATTCTATGCGAAGAGCTTGTTTGATACCGATTCTACTAAGTCTTTCTTGTTTCATGACGTTTTTCCTTGTATTTTTACAAAGGGTACGATTACTTCTTCAATGCTTGCTCCGCCATGCGAAACGGTAGTCTCATTTTGAGGTGCAAACGAAGCATTCCCTTTTGCAATAATGGGAACAAAGTCTTTTGGTAGATAGGAATAGTTCCACAGAATTGTATTTGGAATTTTACTTAAAGCCCGATTGGCAAGCTCAAGACTTGGATATACGCGAACACGGTTCTCTTTCAGTTCGGGTATTTTACCCTCTCTTATACCACCTTGACCTATACATTCAATGTTGCCATGATCCGATGTAATCCAAATTGTGTAGTTGTGGGATAATAATAGTTGCAACAGCTCGTGTACCATTCCAAGATTGAGCCAATATTTGATCTGATGAAACAATCCTCTATTGCCCAGTTGGCCACCATGCATCATGTTGTCTATGGTGTTGATCACAATTCCAAGAATTTTTGTATGGGATAAGTGAATGCTTTCTTCCAATGCATTCAAATCCTCTTTTTGGTTAATGTTTTTAATATATCCAATATTGGAAACTAAAAAACCTTCTTCTTTCCAAAAGTTGGTCCAAAGATTCTTTTCTTTGGACGTAGTGAGAACTGAATCAGGGAAGAAAAATGGTTCTTTACCAGAAAAGATTGCTTGCCTAGATAATGATGTCAATGTTGGAATCATTGCGTAGCAAGCATCTGATTCAAAGTGATATTTATCAGTGGCTGTTAAAAAGCTTTGAATCATCTTCCATTGGGGGAGAGACAAGCCATCGATTACAACAAGAGCTATTTTCTGAATATCGGTAGAATGCTTAATCTCTCGAGCCAAATACCGAGGAATATGGTGGACAATTTTGGGAAAAACTGGTGGAATAGAAAGCAATTGGCTGTATTGTTTCGAAAGCCATTCTTGAAAACAGATGTCAATATTGTTTGTCATTGTTTGATGAAAAGAATGTACCGTTTTGTACGAAGAATCCTCTAGATTTGGTACTATAGCATAAAAAATAGACAACCACTCTGACCACTGATTAGCGAATGCAAGCCATTTTTCTGAAGAGGCGTCTATTGGTGGAACTCTTTTAGATAACTCTTCAGAAGAATCCAGCAGAAAATAGATCTGCTCTTCCTCTGAATTGCTTTGGATTCCAATATGAACCCACTTTTCCTTTTCAGGTATATGATAGATGCCAGTGGCTTTTGTTAACTTGTTTTCAAGAAACAGTGTATCCATATATACTTTAATTTGTGGATCGTCGAATGGGAGTAAACCAAGGTCGTGCTTAATTTGGTTTCCAGGGACATCGTCAGCGCATGTATTCTTCCGATATGGCCGCAGAAACAATGCCCACTGTTCTTGGAGAAATCGAAGAAGATATTCTTTGTTTGTGCATAATTCCTTTATAGGCCATTGTGCCAAGAATGCTTTGGTCTTCAATTTTTCAACCATGTGCTCCTGTAGTATTGTAGGAATCTGTAATTCTTGGAGTACATGTTTGAGTATGAAAACAAGAAAATCAATTTCATTGTTAATACTGGAGATTTCCATAGAAAACAACGACTGAAGAATATATTCCTTGGTTTCATTTTCAGAGAGGATTTTGGGAACGGTAACTGTGTGTGGATACAGTTTTGATAGCATAATATAGGGGATCTTTTCCAATACAGGGTAGTGTAGCATTGGGAAAAGAGTTCCTAAATCTAAGGAGATGATGGCATCATTTGTTGTGCAAGGGATAGATGTTCTGTCGTTTGCACTTCGTAATATGTCATAAGGGATGGTTTGGATATCCCATTTGCTTTCGTGAAAAAGAATCATGAGAGGGGGACTTTGGTAAATATCAAATCCTTCTCTATGTTTGGTTTCAAACCAAAAACGATACTCGAAAGCATTGGTAAAATGGTACAATTTAAACCCAGTGGAAGTAAGCTTTTGATGGAGGGATTCATCCAATGTTAGATTGTCAGGATCAAGGGTGATATAGAAGCTGCCAGGCTTGGGTTTCAATGGGAAAAGAGATATGATTTTCTGTTCCAAACTATCCATTGGATTTTCCTAGTATTCGAAATGCGGCGATTAAATGCCAATTGGGGACACATAGTTGTGCGTTTGATAGGGCTTCCCACCAGTTGTTTTCTTCGCGTATCATTTTCTTTCTTCGATAACTTTTTACTTCTGGTAATCCAATAAGATCAATAGCTTCCATTCTTTTTTCGAAGTAGTTCTTTCCTCTTCTTGTTTCTCTCTGGATTGCTTTTTGATGAGTACTGACTAGGCTATCGTAAATTGAACGTCCAAACTTTTCTACTCCATCTTTTAAGTAGTCATAACCTTTTCTGGATAGACCCAAAGAGTAGTGTGTAGTGATTTGTATGGGACGGCTTAAACATTCATCCCATATTCGGATTGCCGTAGTCTGAAAATACTGCTGCTGATCGGTAACAAAAACTGGAAGGAAGCTGCGTCTTTTTAATGGTAAATGGAGTAGTTCTGCTTGCGAGTCTTTGCCGGCTTGTATACTGATCTCAAACAAACCCCAAAAACCATTCGGTATTTCTTGCATTGTGGGGTTGGCGATACATGCTAACGGTTCTTCGCTCCTATATGACATATGGTATAGAATGCCTTTTACTTTGGGGTTTTCTAAATCTAAAAAAGTAGCATTTTGATACGAGGATTTTTCGTTTCTTTGAAATACTGCATTTTTAGAAAGGGATCCATCTGGCCACGTTAAATCCAACCCACTGGACTTCTTTTCAACGCTTCCACCATTGGCCAGGATATAGCTTTGGCACATAGATTGAATCCAATCTGATAAGGGGTAGTGTTGTAAATTATCGGTAGATTGTTTCGATGGGATATTGTTCAAATCTTTGAGAGGGGATGTATCTTGGTTTTCTTTCATTTGATTTCGCAACTCAAGCAGCCTTTTTTCAACTTCTTCATCTTTGAAATCGGGATGAAGTAGGGCATCTAGATACAAATTTTCAAAAAAGTCTGAACTTAGAGAAGAATCCCATATATCCGATGTTTTATCAATTCCAAACTCTTTGAGAATAATGGATAGCTTTTGCTCAATGATTCGATGAACTCGATCTTCAACGGTATCAGTCAAAGAAAGATTAAATGCTTTAACAACATGGGTTTGACCAATTCGGTCTACACGACCAATTCTTTGTTCCAAACGCATTGGGTTCCATGGTATATCGTAGTTGAAAACAATATGACAGAATTGCAGGTTTAAACCTTCTCCCCCTGCATCGGTTGAAATCATGATTTGAGCATCATTTTTAAAGGCATCCTGCACTTCAATACGTTCTTCTAAACTAAGGCTTCCATTCAAACAAACTACTTCAAAATTGTGAAGGGTTAGATAATCTCGGAGCATCTCTTGTGTTGCAATAAACTCTGTAAAGATCAGTACTTTGAAATTTGTAGAAGGGTCATTTGCTTGTAATTCGTTAATTTGTTTCAAGAGCTCTTCTGCTTTTACATCCGTGTTTGCGTTGATAGCATTTTGTGCAGTATTGATGATGTCTTGCATGATCTCCATTTCGTTATCAAACATTTTGATTTTCCCTTTAAGGAGACTTTGTAACTGCTCTTGAGCTGTCATGTCTTTAAATTCAATACTATCAAATTCTTCTTCTAGTTGGCCGTATTCTTCTTTGTATTCACTGACGATGTTGGAATATACTTTCATTCTTCGGTTCAGAGTAGCCAAGATTGCATTCGTACTGGATGTAACTAGGCGTTGAAGAAGTACAAGTAAAAATCCAACTGCTATTTTGTGATCGGTCAATGCTCGATTGTATTCTTTGACGACATATTCAGTAATCTTGTTGTACAGTTCTATTTGATACATATGCCTGAAAGGGTCCCATGAAACATGAATTGTTTCTGTATTTCTTTCTTTGAAAAGCGGCTTTCCTTCTTGATCAATGGCTACTCTTTTTTCGGTTCGAATGACATAAGGGGAAACAATTTCTTGGCTGATTTTTGTATCTCCAACAAATGCTTTCTCATCTAGGAGCTGCATTATACGACGAAAAGCATCGGATTTTCCTTGATGTGGTGTAGCAGAAAGCAGCAGTAGATAAGGAGCTGCTTTAGCAAGACCAACTCCTAATTTGTGCCTTGACACATATTCATTTCCACCACCAAGCCTGTGGGCTTCGTCTACGATAATCAAATCCCACCCTGCGGTGACCATGCTTTCAAAACGCATTTGATTATATCGTTCAACCGCAGGCCTAGTCCACCCTTTGCGTTTGCTTAATGGTTTGATAGAATCGTGCGTTACAATGACTTGATTAAACTGTTTCCAATGAGAAGTTGTATCTTCACCACTTTGAAATTGATGCAATAAATCATGAAGTGTTTGGATGGTGCTAGAGCTGAAGAATCGAAAATCTTCTGAGAATCGATGTTTCATTTCACCGATCCACTGCTCGATTAGACTTTTTGGGGAAACGATGAGTGTTCTTTTTACCAACCCACGGAGTTTCAATTCTTTCAGAATGAGACCAGCTTCAATCGTTTTTCCAAGCCCAACCTCATCGGCCAGTAGGTATCGTATTCGATCATTGGATAAACTTTTGGTAAGGGCTTCAATTTGGTGAGGTAAGGGTATTACATTGGATGACATGGGGCTTAGTAGTGTGGCTTCTCCGAAGGATTCAATACCTCCCTCAATGATATGGGCAATTTTAGTAGCTGTAATGACATACTGATTCTTATAATTCTCTATTGCAGGATTTTCATTGGCTTTGTATTCTGCCAGGTCTTCCTCCAATACTCGTAGAATGACATCACGGTCCGATAACCAAACCAAGCAAGATTTTTGTCCGAAAGAAACTTCGTACCCAATCAATTTGCATGCGGTATTGTAGGTTTTCGAGTAATACCATTTGTCTTCTGTAAGGGGTGTCAGTTTGTGTAGTAGCATAGTATTTAGTTTCTCCGTATCTTACTGTTCCAGCCGTTGAGAAGCACTATCATAGAAAGTGATAAGCTGTTCATCTGATTCTAAAATGTCGCGAGGAATTCGATCTGCTATCGATACAATGGTTTCATAATCATTCTCTTGCCATGCCTTCTTAAACCCTGCACGTACAGCTTCAAGCCTGAATTCGTGAAGCTTGCCTTTGGAATGAAGATAGTCATTAAATTCTCGCAACAGAGCTTTTTCTCGCACTTTTTCCAAATCTGCAGCTCGATGAATATCAGGTACATACCATACATCTTCCAATCGATGTTGAATGTCTTTGTTCTTTGTCACCAGAGCTTGGTTTTCCTTGACTTCAATTCCTTGCGATTGCCATTCCTCTTCGATGATCTTTCGATATTTTTCACTTCTACGTAAATACGAGACCAATTGGGCAGGGATAACATTCTCTCCTTCGTATTGTAAGAAGTTTTGTTCTAGTAGAAGAGAAAGTTCTAAGGGTTGTTTCCATCCTTGCATTTCTTGCATAAATTCTGTATTGATATCTTGGAATGTCTGTGGTTTGTTGGTTAATCGATTGCGTAGCCATTGAATAGAAGATTCCTCAGAGTCTATAAACATGGACCCTTCATTGAATTCTACCCCCCGCATGCGTGTTTTATCATATTCCACAGCTTGATCGGACAAAAAATACATTCCATTGCGTTCTGGAAATCGCTGTTTCAAGCCTTCTTGGAATTCAATGCTATTAAGAGGAATAATCAAGTTGTTCCGCACATAAAACTTAACTACTTGATCAAACAAAGATCGCGCATCTCTTTCTGGAATATAGGCAGCTTTGCCATTTTCGATTTTTATCACAGTAAGATAGGATAAATGTGTACGTACAAAGTCCCACACACCTTTTTCAGTGGTTGCTTCCTGTTCAAATCGATCTGAAAACCCCCCATTGGGTTTGTAAGCGGAGATTACTAAGTCTTGTTTGACAGCGGTAGTTGTAGTCACAGACTTGAAGCTTCCTTGTTGTTTGTCGAGTGCAGCAACACAAGCAATAAGAAACCCAGCACTTGTAATAGCTTTCCGTATACTGTTCCAAACACTTGCTTGAGTATTCGAAAATTCCACTGTCATCCAACGCCCGGGTTTTAAAACACGAAAAGCTTCCTGGAAGCATTTCGTCATTAAATTGCTGTATTCTTCAAGCCCTTTTCCTTGTGTTTTATTTACGATGGCTTCAGATTCATTGTTGGTCCAAACTTTTAACCAGGACTCCCAAGTAAAGTTTAATTCAGAGTACATTAAATTACCACCAAATGGAGGATCAAGGAAAATGTAATCGACATAATCTTCTCGAAAATGCTCATTGATTGTAAATGATAAGGATTGTAATACATTCTTATAGGTATTGTTTAAAACTTTAAAAGCAGCAAAAAAATCACTATATTTTCTTGAAAACATGCTGAATGGTGACACTTCACAAATCAAAGAAGGGATGTATAGTGTACCACTTAAGTGACGACCAATACCACCGGGAACTTTTCTATTCATTTTTGATAAGTGAAATAGTATAGATTGTACAATTAAACTATTTGTTGCGATTTCTTTGGACTTTTTCAAACAGCTCAATACCCACAAATTCCTCTTTGTATAAAAATGATGCACATGGGTGATGCCATGAGAACCCTTCGGTTGTTGTGTGTTATATCCATAAGGTAGTTCATCTGTGGGAAACCAATACGGGATGGTGCTTTTTTCAATTTTCTCAATCAATGCAAGATCAAAGGAATCAGGCTTTTTTTCAAACCGCTTCTTTCCAATCGTATAGTTTATAAGTACGGGCACTTGTTTTGCCTGTCTGATTGTTTCCTGTATTGCCTCATCGTATAACGTTACAAATGCTCGTTCCATTTTTCTTTTTTCTAGGGTAGCACTACAATGAGGACAGGGGAATTCTTTGTTAACTTTTCCATCCTTTTGATCTACCGCAGCTTCCCAAAATACTACTTCTTGCATACAAGAGGGGCAGACAAACACATCCGACCAAACCGTGTAGTTGATTTTCCCAATGTTTCCATCGGAATGTTGTGTTTCATACATCCAACCGCACTCTTGTTCCACTTCTTCTAAAATACGTTTTGCTTCTTTCTCAAACGCTTTCACATCTACTGGTGTGTTGTAGTTGTATGCAATGAATGTGGCTGCAGGGGATAAGTCATTTAAAACAGCATGTCTAGCTCCAAGTTTTGAAAAAGGAATCCATTCTTCTTCTCCTTTTTCGTTGATTGACCTTTCTAGTATGGTATTGTCCTCTGTTACTTTGTACTTTTGTTCAGGAGAGTCCTTGCTCTTTCCAAGAGATTCAACTACTTCCTTGTTCCCGCAAAGCTGAGCCGCAACTCCTGTCATGCCGGTACCACAAAATCCGTCAAAAACAATATCACCTGGGTTTGTGTAATGGAGTATATAGCGCATAATTGCTTTGTGGGGTACCTTTGTGTGGTAAGAATGAGCATTGTAGATAGGATCGTTTTTTCCTTCGCTGACATCAAACGCATACGGTGGTTTGTGGTAGCTTTGTTCTTCTTGATCTGGTTTTTCATTTTCCCATTTCTTGACAAAATCTTGGATCCAAGGGTTGGGACATGCAGTGTAGTAGGGAGGATCGCTCAGTGCGAGTATATCCTCGTCTTCACCGATAGGAAATCCTTCTATGGATCGAAAATCAGGGTCTTTTAGTTTTTTTCGAAGCTCTTCTGTAAAATGCTCTCTTCTTTCTTCTTCGCTAAAAAAAGTATCGCCAAGGCACTGGACATTACCAAAAGAGTCATTTTGCTTAAGGTCATCTTCTGATTTGATATCTGTATATAGATTGGGTTTAGTGTTCATCGTTGACTACCTTTCTACCGTGCCTGTAAGTGTGGCATCGTCTTTTTCGCAAAATGATATACGTACTTTCGCAGAGTCTTCGCGTGCAATTTTTCGATCAATAAATTCATTAAAGCGTGCTTTAGCTTGTTCTGGTGTTAACCCAGCTTGTCCTTCTCGCATATAGGTTAGAAAGTCTTTGGAAGAAATATCAATTTGCTTGAGTCCTTTTCTTGCAGTGTTGAATGCGAGTATAAAGGTGTCTGTGACTGGTGTTGGTATTTTTTTTGCTTGTTTGAATTCTTGAAGTTCTTTCTTCAAAGGTTCATCTAGCAGCTTTATACTTTCATCTAATACGGGGTCTTGCATAGAATTCAATAAGGCTTCTTTCCAGTTTTGTATAATTTTTTCAGCTTGGCTTTCTAGTTGCGTAAGTGCAGCGTTATCAGCTGGTAACATGCCATCTCTGGGTCGGAAGTTACACCGCTGGCAGAACCCAAACTTTTCAATATCCTCTTCATTCAGCTGAAAGCAAGATTGTAGATTTTGTAGTTTGTGCAATAGATCTTTACATTGATCTTGATCAAGAAAACTGAATTTCTGCAATTGCATGAGTGCTTGCAATGTTTCTCCATTGATGATTCTCTTTTTGTATTCGTCTTGTTCTGCATTTAAACGGTATTTATTGTGGAGCTGTGTATAAAGGTTGATATACTCTTCTTTTTTGGCAGAGAGATCTTTATTTAATGCATCTAAGTACTGCGTAAAGGATTGCATGCTGAAGGATGAAAACTTATTTTGAAAGTCATTTTTAATGTCTTGAATAGATGCTACCCATTCGTTATCTGCTGGTAGTCCATTGGAAACAAGATCGATATAGTTGACTAGCTTCTGAATATCCAACATTGTTTTGTTGATCATGTTGATTGCATCAAGTTCTACGAGAGCATGATGGTATTGTTCAAAATCATCCGATGGGAGGGTAAACCTCTTAAACTTACCTGGTGTGTTGTATTTGGATAAAGAATCTAAAAAGTCTTTTGTTTTTCGAAGGTTCTGTTGATCTATTTTGCAGATAGGAGGCTGCAAAATATTGATTTGAAAAAGGAGAATCCCATCTCCGAAGAATTTTTCTACTTCAATCACCAGATCCATTTTTTTAGCAATCACATCTTGAATGTTTTGAATAGTCGTATCCGAGTGTAGTGTGATATCTCGCACCAGTTGTTCTGGAAGAGCAAGGAGTTGTAACAAATTCCGTAAAGAATCCATATCCCAGTCTTCTGTTTTTTTCACATAATCGAAGTTTTCAACGTCGGCAATGGTCAGTGCTTTACTATTGTTCAGCTCTAGCACATCAATTGATTTGTTGAGCTGTTGATGAAGCACTATGTCTCCTTGTGAAACCAATGCAATGAGAAGAACCAAAACCCATTCGATTTCCAACCTTTCCCCGTTCAGATCCATATAATGGGTTCCGTTTTTATCAACAAGGAAATCATGGTAGTTTAAAAGTTTGCCTTTGTTCTTTGTGTCTAAAAGCTGGAGAAATGGTATTGCAAACACAGATTTGTTGGGAAGAAATTTATTGTCATGGAAAAAATTCAACGCTTGGAAAATATCGTTGGATTGCTTGGGAATTTTACATGAACTGTCTTTCACAATGTGGAGAATCGTATCAATCGCTTTATTGGCTGCTTGCTCAATGTTCTCATGCGTGATAATTTCAGGGAACCGTGGGTAGTGGGGTGCTGTGTCTTTAAAATACGGGGAAAAACAATACGAAGCGATACTGTCGATGCTCTTTTTAAAGCTTGGATCAGTTTGGTTTTGAGAGAACAAACCATTGTTGGACACTTTTTTTGACCACTCTAGTAGTGTTCTCTTTTTCCCCGCATAAGTCAACGATAACGATTCATCCGCATGTCGTTTAAACCATCGAAAAAGCCTTTCTTGGTATACTTTTACTTTTTCCTGGTAGATTGTCCGTTCATTACCCGATGAAATCTCGCCCAATTGTTTTGAAGCTGAAAGCTTCTTTAGTGAAGTTGTAAATTCTTCATCGGTTTGTACTAGTTCAATAATCAGTTCGTCCGACTTCTTTTCATCCTTGTATACTGGGGCATTGAATGGCTGAATGAAATAGATATAGAAATCTCGAGGGGGAAGCGTAGTAGGTCTCTCATTGGGAGTATTGAGAAACAGATAACCGCACCGTTGGACTTTTTTTTCTTTCCATAGAAGATAATACTGCCATACAAAAAAATCACTCTTGTAAGTAGTATCCGTCTGCTCCATTAACTGCTTCATGATTTGGAAATAATATTTGTCCAGTGTACTATCGTCAATGGTTTCAGCTTTATTCTCTATCTTTTGATCGTAGTCTTCGTTCTTTTTTAAATCCAGATAATACTGGCCATTGTTATCGTTATAGGTGATGAACTGCCCATTGACTGTTTTTAAGATTTGCTTCAATATTGATTCAACGTGTGTTAATAAATCTGCTTCTGGGTCACCACCAAGAAGTGCAGTTTGGTTAAACAAAAGAAGATCGTTTTTTAGTTCTGTAGAAGTTGGACCTATTGGAGTGTCTACGTCTTCGGTTGTCAGACGATGGATAGACAATGCATGGATGATCCGAAGCGCATTGGGGACATTGGCTTTCCTCTCCATGCTAGCTTTGATGCGTGACTCTAGATTTTGACTAATTTTCTTACATTCGCGTATATCTGGAATGACGGAAGCAGAACTATCGTTTAAAATGAAATTCCAGTAGCTATCATAAGAAACAACACCCGGGAAATCAGTTGGGATCTCCTCGTCAAGTTTCTTCTCAATAATAGAAGAAATAGTTTTTAATGCGCTTCGATTCTCAATGATTGTCATTTGATCGAATATCTGGAAATATTCTGGATGGATGGGAAATAGATCGATAAACTCATCCAGCTTGTAACTTACATTGCTGTAATATTTCGCGAAAGGTGATAAGTATTTTTTGATGGCATCTTTCTGCCCTGAATTTTTCTTTAGCAGTCTTTGAGAGACGACAAATTTAATATCATTTTTGCTTAAGTTGACTTGTTCAAAGCGATCTTTTACGCGTCGGAGGTTGCTAGATGCAAATTCAAAACGCGGATTTTCAAAAATCGCCTCTTGAATACCTGCAATGAAGCGAAAACGAATCTTTTCGCATACTTCACCAATTTCCCGCAAAAAGCTTAGATCTTGTGCCAATTCAAAATCTTTTCTGCTACGAAGGTAGTCAAGGAGTTCATCCACTACCATCATGAATCCTTCATTGGGGTACTTTTTGTGAAACTCATACATCATATTTTCAAATGCATATTTTTGATTTGGAGATTCCGATAGCGGGGGAAATTGAAAAGAAACATCAATGGATTCAAAGTATTCCGTAATTTGCTGTGTAATGATTTCATGAAGACTCATGTTGGTAGAGCCTATTTCACTTCGCAGAACCTTGAATTTTCCTGCAATAGGGGAAAAAGACTCTCTAATATTTTCTTCACCAATGAGATCAAGTAAAGAAGAGTCCTCTGCTATTGAGCTTATATAGGACATTAAATGAGATTTACCGGTACCGTAGTTCCCTATAATGAAAATCCCTTTGTTATCCTTTGGTTGGTCAAATTGTAACTGGGGAACAATCACGTGATCGAAATTTTCCTTCATATCCGACGATACGACGAAAGTTTGTACAAGTTTTTTAGCTTCTTCCTTGTTATCTGCATTGCGCAGCTGAATGACGGTGTTTAGATTTTCATAATTGACCACATCACGATATTTCACTTGAATCCTCCCATTTGTAAAGCTTTTTTGGTTCCACAATAGATACATCTCGCAGATCTTGATATTTCATTTCTTTATATTCTGCATGATTTGGCGTGGCATATACAAGCTTGTCGATAGTATTGTTGTTTTTGTTCATGAGCAAAGACGCATTTTGAATAGCAACTGTGATAGGTATGACTTTTGAAACATCCTTGAAAAAGTGGAAAGTTTCAAGGTGTAAAGAGGGATCAAAAAGGATTTCAGGATAAATCAAATATGTGGATTGATTCTTGGTGATTAGGTTTTCGAGATATGATTTCAATTTCGAGAAGTATGTAGGCGAAATAGTTTCAAGAAGGAATTTTGAAAATTCTAAATTGATGTTAATGAGTTCTTTTTGCTGTTCTTTTGCTAACAAATCTATGCTATCACTTGAACCAGTAATAGCATATTCCCCAATCATGACTAAAAGACGATTGTACCTGTTTCTATCCATCATTTTCCGAGATGTTTCTTGATTTTTCATTAAAACTAGCGGAAGAAAAAAGCAGTGCGGATCTTGTTTGATTCCATAGAATCCGTATTTCATGTATCCTCATATGGCTACTTGGATTGTACCATGTTCCATGTGGTTTTGGGTGTATTGGCCATCACGGGCTGGTGGCCAAGGACTATGTGACAGAGAGTGTTTACCCATGCAGAAAAGGGCAGTATAACATTGCCAATTTCTTTGCATACCTTACAACTACGTACTTTCAATTGATCCCCCAAACGGCGTTTATTCTTTTCACAAAAGTGTGTCTTGCTGCTTGTACCATCAGAAACACTTGTCCGGAATTTCCGGACAAGTGTGTCTTTGTCGAACTCACACTTTTTACTTGTACTATTCTACGATAACAGCATGCTTCTGTAAATTGTAGAGGTGGAGTTTTGATTATTTTGATTTCAATTTGGAGGATGAGTACATTTTTGGACCATCCGAACTTGCGCGTCATACGGATATAGAATTCTCGTTCCAGAAGATTTGGGCAACGCTCCATTATGATAACGTTATGACTCCAACCAGTTTCTCGCACGAGTGGTGCGAGTTTCTAGTCTAATGTGTTTGCATCTAATGATAGTGAAAGATATTTCCATGAAAATTCTCCAACCAGTAGTTGGAGTTTTTCATCGCCTTGGTTTATCGTGTAATCAGTTGTCTAAAATACTAATATCAGTACAGCCAAATTAAGAAATTATGTGATAGGGTTGCCCTTACTCAACTATGCAGGAGTGTTCAGAAAAAAAAATTTGAAAAGGAAACTTTAAACACTCTGTTTGACCTTCATCGGATATTGTTTTATGCTATTATCTAAGTAGCAACTTTATTATTATGTTTGCTTACGTCTTTACAGGATGTGAATATGATGATTGATAGGATTAACAGAATAAAAAACTTTAGAATATTTAAGGACTTTGTTTGGACTCAAGATTTACCTGATTTTAAAGAAAAAAACCTGATATATGGTTGGAATGGTACTGGAAAAACGTCATTGTCAGATTTATTACGATCGATAGAAAAAAAAGAACCGATTTCAGAAGGAAATATTGTATTTCAGATCGATGGTCGAAGTATAAATATTCTCGACATTAACAAATCAGAAGGGGTTCCACAAATTCGTGTGTTTAACAAAGATTTTATAGATACTAACGTTTTTACTAAAAATGGTTCAATTGCTCCAATATTCTTTTTAGGTGAAAAAAATATAGAAAAACAGAAAGAAGTAGAAGAATTAAACGAACAATTAAAACAGAAAGAAGCAATTTGCCTTGAGAAAAATGCGATTTACAAATCTACCGAAAAAGAATTTGGGGATTACCAGACGAAGACAGCGAAAACTATTAAAGACCTGTTAAGCTCATCGGGAGGAAAGAATCCCTACAATAACTACGACAAACGATCCTTCGAAAAAAAATGTGATGAAATCCTTAACCTTTCTGAATCTGAAAAGAAAGCGAAAATCCTAAACGATCAATCTTTAAATGATCAGAAAAAAAAGATAGCATCAGAGCCTTTAAAAAAGATAGAGAATTTGAATATAGCATTGCCCGATATAGAACATCTGAGTGAAACAGTCAAGACGCTCTTGGAAAGAACTGTTACAGCTTCGATAATTGGGGATCTTCAAAACAAACCTGAGCTATCAGAATGGGTAAGAGCCGGTTTAAAAATCCACAAAGATAGGTCTCAAAAACGATGTCTTTTCTGTGGCCAAGATTTACCTCGTGGTACCATTGAAAGATTAGAAGCTCACTTTAACGATTCCTTTAACGCATTTATAATTCAAATTGATGATGAATTGAAAAAGATGAATACGAGTATCATCCAGCTGAATGAGTTAGAAATTCCTAATTGTAACGAGTTGTACCCCCATTTAAAAAGCAGATATGAAGTTAAATCCAATAACTTTAAAGAAAAAATCAAAGAAATTAAAGGGTATATTCAAAGCCTTATTGACATTTTAAATGATAAGAAAAAGAAGCCTTTTCAAGTAGTCGAATGGGGTTTTAACCCAATTAAAGTTCAGATAAATCTTGTTTCTGATTTGAATGAACTAATCTCAATCCATAATAAAGAAACTGACGATTTTCTAGCTTTACTTGACAATGCGAGAGTAGCAATCGAAGAATCACAAATAGCAGAACGATTGTCAGAGTATGAAGGTAAAAAGAAGAACGCTGAAAATGCAAAATCAAAATTTGAAGAAATGAAAGAAGTCATACGCTTAAAGAAAGAAAAAATTGATACGATGACCAAAGATATTGTAGAACACAGAAGACCTGCTGAAGAATTAAGTAGTGACCTATGTGCATATCTTGGGTGTAATGACATTTCAATTGAGATTCAGGATAATGGTTATCAGATCATTAGAGATGATTTACCAGCAAAGAATTTGAGCGAAGGAGAGAAAACTGCAATAGCATTTCTCTACTTCTTAAAATCACTTAAGGACAAGTCTTTTTCGATGAATGATGGTATTATTGTTATCGATGACCCCGTTTCAAGTCTCGACAGTAATGCGCTTTACCATGCTTTCGGATTTTTGAAAGAAAAAACCAAAGATGCTAAACAGCTTTTTGTTCTGACTCATAACCATACTTTCTTTAAACAAGTTAAAAATTGGTTCATTCATTTACCAAAACAGAGAGGTAAGAATGAAGAAAAAAAACCCGCAAGATTTTATATGCTTGTATGCAGATTAGAGAATGGAAAACGAGTATCAACGATATCAAAACTTGATAGCCTTTTACACAAATATGAATCCGAATACCATTATCTTTTTAGCCTAGTTTACAATGCAGCATATTCTGAATCAGAGAATAATCTACAGCAAAATTACTGTCTTCCCAATATTGCACGCAGGCTTTTAGAAACATTTTTGGCATTCCGTATACCCTCCAAAACTGGACACTTGTGGCAACAAATGGAAAGCATTGACTTTGATGTCGTTAAAAAAGTAAAAATTTTGAGATTTTTGCATACTTATTCTCACACAAGTCAAATCGATGATACGGGGTATGATCCATCAATTCTGATTGAAACGAACCATGTTTTAAAAGATTTACTTTGTTTGATACAACACGAAGATGAACATCATTATACGCAAATGATAGAGCTTATTGAAAATACAAGTATCACATAAGTGTTCTGCGGTTCTACGGAACCAAATTGCTGAATAACTTTTACCAGAATTAAGAGTCAGGTGGTTCAAACAATACAATATGTATATTGGATAATTCTCCAAGCAAATTTTCAATTAGTGCACGAACCGAATTCCAACTAAGGCCACCTAATCCACATCCCAAAGGAGGAAGGGCGATGGATTGTATGTGATATTTATTGATAACATCGACCAGATCTTTGAGTCCAGCCTCTATGTCCTCCAAACGACTAGGATTCCGCCAATGACGTTTTGTGGGAAAATTAATAATGAATTTGGGATTCATTAAGTTACCAGTTTCATGTACAAAAACTTTTCCAGGAACTATGGTTTTTTCATTACATGCTTTTTCATAAGCTATAAAGTTCTGTGGAAACTTCTTCTTAAATTGAAGCGCTATACCTCGCCCCATAATGCCTATACAGTTAACTGTGTTAACGAGGGCCTCGGTATCTTCTAAAAGTAGGTTTCCAGTTTTGTACGTAATCATATTTCATCCTTATACTTTCATACAACTGCATTCTAAAATAACAAGTTGCATCTGTAAAATGATAAGATGGATTTCTGATTTCTTCCTGCATGGAAGGAGTTCTTTCCATTTTGGAGGGATCTGTTTTGGATTGATATGCATGTACCCATTTGCATACTGTTGTATAGGATACTCCTACTTCTTTTGACACTTGGTACATGGATTTTTCAGGAATAGAATCCAATACCAAACGAACCATTTCTTCTTTAAACTCATTGGAATACCGTCTACGCTTCATAATAAACACTCCTTGTTTGTACTATAGTACATTTCTCAAAGAGAGTCTACTTTTTTTAAGTTGTCCAAGAAGGTGAAAATATTTGGGAAATACCTTTGATATTTGCCGACAATTTGTATAGTGGTTAGTACTTGATTGGTTAGGATGTGTTATGAATGCGTTGAAAAGAGTTATCGTATTGGGTGCTGTGTTTTTCATCGGTTTTTCCTTTGTTGCATTTGGAAAAATCACTTACCAGGATACTACTAATGAAATTCGAATTTCACTAACAACACCAACGGAAAAACTGCTAAAACAATTTTGGAACCCTTCATTTGCAAAGGTAGAACTTGGATACCTATTCAATTTATTTCTGAAAACATGGGTAAATATATTGAATGGAACGGTACAACAAACACCATTGATATCTGGGATCAGAGACCAGATTGCAAAACGCCTCAATCCGAAGAAGGTAAAAACGAGATTGCTTCTTATAATACAGATATTGGAACAAAATATCATCCAGGTTTCTGTAGCGATATAGTGCAAAATAAAATCCCTATATCACTTAAAAATGTTGAGACTCAATAGTATAATACCCCCCCCTGGAGTCTCTGTAATCCAAAAAGGAGAGTGAAACAAGATGAAATACAAAGGATCTACCACTATTTTAACAAGAAACAAAAGCATTGCAGCATGCATTAAGATTATTCTCATCAATATTGCCTTGTTCTTGGTACTTTTTTCAATTTGTAGCTTGATAGATTTTCGAAGTATCAACCTCGAAAGCTTTCTCACACATCAATTTATACTGATAACCACAATCATCACAGTTTACGTTGCTATTGTTGTAGTGATTTATCAAAATGCTTACAAAAACCTTGGTGATGAAATTGCAAATAGATACCTTAAAAGCCGTATTTACAACGCTTTTGTTTTAACAACATTTATATACATTTTCATCCTTCTACTCTTGATGTTGATTTCCACTCATAATCATGACAAAATCCGTACAGTACTATCTTTATCCAGTTTTCTGTTATTATTGAACTGGGTAACTTGTTTTTCCTGTTACTGGCGTTCCATACTCGAAACTCCAGTAGAATCTGTACTGCACGATATTATATCTAAAATATCATTCCTTCATACTCAGAATTGTTCCCCTTTGCCTACTAGTTTAGAAAAAAGTCACCCCTATACCGACCTCAAGCTCCAATTATTCGATGAGCATTATCGAACATTAAGGGTTCTAATTGATAGTTTTTACCAATCAAAAGAAGTGAAGCCCATAATTTCAGCAGGCAAACTGTATAAAGAATCATTAATCAAATATATTTCAGAAAACTCAATTAAATCACTTAATATTGAATTACTTCTTGTTTTTCCTTTCTATCTTCTAAAAAAAGCAAAACTCATGCAAATATCCTCTCTCTATGTCCTTCTAAATGATGATTACCGAGATATCTTCAAGACTTTTTATCACAAACCAATGAACCGTACCGATAGCATTAATGCACTCAATGTTATCAATAAAGAATATAAATCTCTTATCCTCGTTCATTCAGAAGATTTTGATTATGATAGCGTTTTGTTGTCAATACTGCCTAATATCTTATATGACTGGTTCCAATTTCAAGAAAATTTTCAAAGGGACTATATCTGTCTCGCTATAAAGAAAATCATGGATAACACATGTAATGTTCTTGATAATATTCTAATTGAAGAAGCAAGCCAAAAAAACGGGGTAGTTGATCCAAATGGTTCTTTTTTAGGATCTTACGAACAGTTACTTCGAATTGTTATCGAAATTTTACATAAACTTGAAAATTCTTCTGACATTCCGGAAAACGATGTAACGAATATTGAAATCTGGTTCCTTGAATATTTAACAGAAGAGATATTCAAGAGATATCTTGATCCCACAAAAAGTCCTCTTGTTAGACATTACGATACTTCACGAACAATAGAAAATATAGTAATGTTTTGTGAAAAAATTTTCGATTACAAAAAGTCTGACCTAACTAATGCTGTACTAGTGAGCATTTCTAAACTTCTGAACAGTATCCCGATTGAATCACTTTTGAAGGATGATGTGGTAAAATTTGAGAAGTTCCCTTGCAAAACCCAGGATATCTCTACAATTGAAATGTTTAAACAATCTCTGCAAAAGTTTCAACACATCGAACAAACGCCTAACCCATGAAGGAGTTTTTTGGCACATCAGATTGAATAATTGGGAACTATCCAGTGAAGTGGTACGTTTTTTAATTGCTTTTTTGCTTAAACTGGGAAGCTTTTATGTTAACGTTAACAACCATAGAAGTAGATTTCTTCTGGTTTAACATACAAAGGATCCATTACGCTATTCTAACAGACTATTTAATTCCCTTCACCCACTCAACCCGGGGACTTTTTTGAGGGATTTGCCGAGGAGGGAGTAGTTGTGTTTGACGCCTGGCTTAACCGAGGAATAAAAGGTTTTCAATGCTACCTTTTTGTATCGCATTTCATTATTATGCCCATAATATATTAGAACCTCCGTATAAAATTTATCCTCGTACTTTGATCGTCTGATTAGCCGATTCATTACGTAGCTCATTTTTCGATTGAAAAACACAAAAAGTAAAGTGATCCTGATATTTTCTTTTTGAGTGTTGCGATGATTTGGAAAATCTATATGATTATAGGTACATATTTGTATCTTATGATTGATTGTTTATATGAAAACACAAGGGGATTGATTTGGTTTTTGCTGATAAGCTACAGAGCATAGGATTGTTTCAAAATCGAATAGTCATTGCTTGTAGTGTTTTCATGAACTCTCGGGAGGGGTAATAAATGGTCTTTAAGAAGGTAGTCTCTTTTATTGTTTTTGTATGCTTTTCTATGTTACTTGTTTCTCAACCCATATCACCTAGTATTGCCCAGATGGAAGATAACCAAGAAGTTCCTGCCCTTACCCTGGATCAAGCCCAAGCCACCATAACGCAACAGAGGGGTTTCTTTACCGAAAACAAAGGGCAGTGGGACGAGGAAATACTTTTTGTAGGTGATACTGACTTTGGTAAAGTTGCTTTTACCAAAGATGCCATATATTATCAAGAAATCCAAGTAGAAGAGCAAACTAATGATCCCATTGATCCTGAGCCTCCAGAGAATGAGTTCATGGCCGATCCTTTCTATGACCGACTGGATCCTATACATCGTGAACCACCCGTCTATTCTTCCAACATCATTGAGCTCTCTTTTGTAGATGCTGAAAATCCCGAGATCGAAGGATTGAAGCTTCTACCGCATTACTATAACTACTTTATTGGCAATGATTCTTCCAAATGGGGGATTGAATGCCGAAACTTTGCGCAAGTAACTTACACAAATATCTGGGAAGGGATTGATCTGACTTATTTCTTTAGCCCTGAAGGACTGAAGTATGAATATTATGTGCATCCCCATGCGCAAATCGAAGACTTACGAATTCAGGTGCATGGAGCTGGGTTGAGCCATAATAATGATACCCTTCGTATGGACACGTTCCTGGGTACTTTGAAAGATGATCACTTAGTAGTTTTTGGTCAGGATTCGAATAATACGATTACTGCTAAATTTTCGGTAGAGGCTGATACGTTTTCTTTTACAGGAATCCCAAGTGACCGAACCGAGACGATAGTGATTGACCCCTTGGTCTATGGTGCTTTTTTGGGGGGTAGTGACAATGATTATGCATATTCCATTACGGTGGATACACAGGGCTGTGCCTATATTTCAGGTGAGACCTGCAGCTTCGACTTTCCGATGGACGTAACTGTAGGAGGTCTCCCGGCCCCAGGGTATAATCAGAGCTTTAGTGGAGATTATGATGCTTTTGTTGTCAAGTTAAATGCAAGTGGCACAGAACTTCTGTATTCTACATACTTAGGGGGAAGTAAATATGAGCATGTCTCTTCCCTTGCCATTGATACCGCAGGTAATGCCTATATTGCAGGGTACACTCTGAGCTCCGACTTTCCGATGGACGTATCCGTAGGAGGACTCTCAGTCTCAGGTTACGACCAGAGCTTTCACGGGGAACGTGATGCTTTTGTTGTCAAATTAAATGCAAGCGGCGAGGAACTTCTGTATTCTACCTACCTGGGGGAAAATAGTACTGATAAAGCTAACTCCATTGCCGTGGATTCCATGGGTAATGCATACATAGCAGGTACAACTCGGGGCTCCGACTTTCCGATGGACGTAACTGTAGGAGGTCTCCCGGCCCCAGGGTATAATCAGAGCTTTAGTGGAGATGGTGATGCTTTTGTTGTCAAGTTAAATGCAAGCGGTTCCGAACTTTTGTACGCCACCTTCCTGGGGGGACATAGTACTGATTCTGCTACCTCCCTTGCCATTGATACCGCAGGTAATGCCTATATTTCAGGTGAGACCTGCAGCTCCGACTTTCCGATGGACGTAACTGTAGGAGGACCCACAGCCCCAGGTTATGACCAGAGCTTTAACGGGGAACGTGATGCTTTTGTTGTCAAATTAAATGCAAGCGGCGAGGAACTTCTGTATTCTACCTACCTAGGGGGAAGTAATTATGATTATGCATATTCCATTGCCATTGATTTTGATGGTAATGCATATATCTCAGGTTTAACACGCAGCTCCGACTTCCCAATGAACAATTCCATAGGGGGTTCTCCAACCCCAGGGTATAATCAGAGCTTTAATGGGGGATCTGGTGCTTTTGTTGTCAATCTTAATGCCAGTGGTACAGAACTTCTCTATGCTACCTACCTAGGAGGTAGTGGTACGGATGGTGCTCGTTCCATTGCCATCGATACCGCAGGTAATGCCTATATTACAGGGCAGACTAGTAGCCTAAACTTCCCGATGGACGTAACTGTAGGAGGACCCACAGCCCCAGGGTATAATCAGAGCTTTAGTGGAGATGGTGATGCTTTTGTTGTCAAGTTAAATGCAAGTGGCACAGAACTTCTGTATTCTACCTACCTAGGGGGAAGTAATTATGATTGTGCTCGTTCCATTGCCATCGATACCGCAGGTAATGCCTATATTGCAGGGTACACTCTGAGCTCCGACTTCCCAATGAACAATTCCATAGGGGGTTCTCCAGCCCCAGGATATGACCAGAGCTTTAACGGGGAACGTGATGCTTTTGTGGTGAAGCTGGATTTTAATAAGCCTGTTCTGGGAATTAGTGCTTCTGCTGATGCTTCTTCATACACAGAAGGAACCCAGCCTGTTCTTACCGTTTCATTAGCCAACACCGGCGTTGGATATGCTAACTCCTGCGAAGTGTTAGTTACACTTCCGCAAGAGCTTATTTTTTTGGATGATCAGCTTATTGTTTCTACTCCGGGTCCTGGCAATAGCCAACTGTTTCAAGCAGGGGGCATCCCTGCAGGTGGCAGCATTGCTTTTCCTGTCTTTGTAGAAGTAATCGGAAATGTTCCTGCTGACACAACTGTACTATTGCATTTTGATGCAACCTGCCTTGAAAATGCAACTGACAATACTACGCTTCCTATGACACTTCTACACACCCCTCCCCCTGTCCCATGTCCCGAACTTTTTATAAGAGTGGATTCGGATAAAACAAGCTATATGTTTGAGGAGTTTATTCGTTTTACCATAACATTAGATAACGATGGCGGACCTGCTACAAATACCCGATTAGAAATTGATCTCCCTCCTGAAGTAACATACCAAAGCGTTGACACATATCCTGTATTGGTGAATGGCCAACATCTGCTCATCAGCATCGGTACCATCGACGAATTGGGTAGTACTGAATTTCAACTGCACCTGAAAGTGACAACCCCTGTTCAAAACCAAACCATTGCTCCTATGTATATGAACCTATTTGCTGATGAATGCGGGGCACATATGTCAAAAACTGTAAATATTTACCTTACTCCCAAGCCCCGATGTCCCAACCTTACTGTTGAAACCACCCCCAACAAACCCAATTATTACTACGGCGACCTGGTGTATCTGAATGTTACCTTGCGCAACCTCGGTGGACAAGCTACCGATGTAAAGTTAGAACTCGATTTACCTCCTGCTCTATCCTATGCAGGCTGTGATACCTATCGAGCTGTGGGACAAGACCAACATCAAGCCTTTACCATTGGTACCATGGAACCGGATTCTGTTTTGCGCTTTGTTATCTATGCCCACGTGAATACCGATGTCAAAGTAGCAAAAAGTATTCCTATTCTCCTTGAACTTACTGCCAACGAATGTGATTCCTTTGCACGGCGCCTCATTAACATTAAACTAGAACCCAAGCGTACTGGCCAACAAAACTTAGATCTTTCTGTCAAACTTCTCAACCTAGAATTTGATGAAGACACTGGCAAATACTATCTTCCCTATGACCAAACCCTAGAACTACAATTGCAAGTCTCTGGCTATGAAACCTATTACAACTACACCATTCACTGGGGAGATGGAGAAACCACAACCCTCAAAAACGAAATCAGTGCGACCATCCTCCTGAAACACAAATTCACAGACAAAGGCTCTATGCACATTAAAATCACCATCCATGGCACCAATGGCAGAGAAAAAACCTCTACCATGTATGTGACAGTGAAATGAATACAGAAACCTGATCTATTATTCTTTTTGGATAGAATCTCTCCATCTCAGATGCTTCTTTTGATATTACTTTAAGGTAATTTATTTTTGTATTAATTCTAGGCGTGTTTACGCGGGTTAACAAAACATGTGTGTAATATTATTATGTTTTCTTAATCCTTCATTCACTCAATCCTGGGACTTTCTTGAGGGATTTGCCGAGGAGGGGGTAGTTGTGTTTAACGCCGTCGTCTAGGTCGATTTCGATGCGCTGGGTGGCAAGGGGGTATAGGATGTCTTTTTCATAGCTGTGGAGTTCTTTCAGAACCTTTTCCAGTTTGTCAATTTCTTTGCGTGCTTTGTTTTGTTCTGTGGTGGATAGAGTAGCATCTACTTCTTTTCTCTGCAGGGATGCAATCTTTTCATTGAGCTTCAACATGTAGTCTCGTAGGTACCGAAGGACAATACTGGGTGTATCTTTGGTATAGCGGTGCATATAGATCAATGCTTGGAAGGATCCTTTGTCGCTACTAAACAGCCAATAGATAGGTCTTTTTTGATAGGTACTCACATGGTCTTTGTAGAAGTCTTTGATGAAATATTGACGAATAGATTTTCCAAGAACTTGTTCAATGTATTGTACATTGGTATTGACTTCTTTTTCTCCAAAGCAGTGTTTTATGAATTCATAGAACCGATGGACAATATCGTCGTGGAACCATATATCATCTAGGATGGGAACAACGTTGTTTTCATCGGGCATAAAGGTAGGAGAAGGTATCTTGTCTAGATACGTTTGAATGGTATCTCCCTGATTGGCAAGTACCAATCCTGGTATATCTAAGGAATAACGACCCAGTAAACACCCTACAAAATACGACACATATTCTTTCATGGTATCTTCTAGAAGAAGTTTTTCTTTTTCTTCTAAACTTCTTTGACTCGTGCGCGTATCGGGATATCGATAGGCTGGATTGCAAGTAAGTGTAATTTCTTGCATTGGCACGTCGGATGAAATTTCATCTTCCAATCCATAGGCTTTGTTGAACAACTGGTTGTTTTCTACTTCCAGCTTGTGCATTTCACATGTCATTTCATGCCAATGCCAGCGAACTAATTTGTAGGATTCTTCAATGGTATCTCGCTGAAATTCTGGAAGAAGTAAGGGTAAACGAGCAAAGTTCCAGGATCGTTCATAGGCATCCCAGTCGGATTTGGAGAGGGAGATGAGGGTAGTTGCTAATTGATGATTTTTTTCAGATTGTTCTTCATTTAGTGGCATGTAAGGGAGATTTGTTATGTTACCAACTTGACAGTTTAATGTAGGATTAATAGTACTCAGAACAAGATTAATGATTGAAGAATTAAGATAAGCGAGAAATGCATATAAATCATTACGACTACAGAAAACAGGACTTCCAGAATCAAACAAACACGTATCAGGAAGAAATCTAAAACTTGTTCCTCTACTGGTTATTTTGGACCATACTATTAGATTTTCAAAATATAAATCTTTCCCTTGAAATCCTGAATTTGGAGAGTTTTTGATATCCTTACCATCTTCAAGCCAATTAATTACCCAGTTAAAATTACCATACCATTTTCGATATTCCCCACCTTTATGATACTCACACCAATGTGCTTCACTTAAAAAAGATTTAATATTACTTTTGCAAATCGAAATTTCGTTCCAAAACCTTAGAAATAGTTCATTGTTACCAGTTTTAACACCCTCCGATGAATAGCCAAGTTCTTTAAGCGTAACGCCCTTTTCAAACAACTCGAATAATTTCTTGCTGACCCAGTAGGCGATGGGGCTGCCTGGGATTTTGTGGAAGTCGCTGGAAGAGGCGGTGGAAAGTCTTTCGTTGGGTACGGGGAATGTGTATGGATGTTCATAGGGGATATCTTTTGTATAGTCAGGTGGTCGAATATCCTCTAATTGGACAAAGCTGTATTGACCTTTGTAATTTGGTTTTTGTTGGTTTTTGATAACAAATGCAGAAGTTCCAAACGCTATTTTCATCACTCCATTGGTCATTTGAACCAAACAAAGGATTGTTTTCTCTTCTACAATTTGTTTCCGTAGCTCTTCAAAGGAACTCAAAAACATCCAGCTTTGCATGGTAACCATGGCATTGTAGCCATTGGGTTTGAGGTAGTCAAAGTTACGCAGTATGAAACATGTACACAAATCACTCTTTCCTTCTTTGTAATTGCTGGCTAGGAACTTTTTCAGGTCTTCTGTGAGTTTGCCAGCTCCCAGGTAGGGTGGATTGGTACAGACAACGCAGTATTTTTGAGATAGATATTGAAGAGTAGCGGTTGCTTGCAAAAGAGAAGGAAGAAGGGTTTGCTCCTGCAGGGAAAGAGAAGAAGAATGAAGATGTTGGATCAGACAAGACCGAAATTCTTCGATATCTTCTGCAGTGCTTTTGGGTTTCAGAAGAGATCCAATGCCCGAAGCATCTTGCAGGGATAGAAGATCATTCGTCAAGGCTTCCCAGTCCAAAGAAGGGTTCCAGTTCATTAGGAAATCTTCTAGTTCCTGGGCTTGAAACCGAATGCTATGCAAATGATGAATATGGGGAAACTCTACGGAGATGGAGGAGACGGAAGAATGAGGGGATGATGACGTGGAAGTGGAAGAGGCAGACGCCAAGGAAGAGGAAGTTGAGGAAGATGATGAATAAGGGGATATTGATAAGCGAGAGAAGAATCGTTTGTCTTTGCTACGGGCTTTCATAAACAAAGCAAAGGAAGCAAGCTGACAGGCACGCTTGTCAATATCCATGCCCCATAGGTTGTGATTGAGTATGAGAGAAGGTATTTCATGCGGGGTATAGCCTTCTTCTTCATAGATGGCATACAACACATCAAAGGCATAGGTAAGAATATGTCCGCTTCCGCAGGCAGGATCGCAAAAGGTGATATCTTGGGGAGAGGACAAGGGAAGAAGATCGGTTTCGGGCTGCTGGGGCTGGATGTAATACTGCAATTTTTCTGTAAGCTTGGAATGAGGTTTGTACTGGAGCCAGAGGCGACCCAACGAATTGTCTACCATATACCGTACAATCCATTCGGGAGTATACAATTGTGTGGCTGCAGGTAAATCGGGGGCCGACGCTTTGTAGTTCTTTTTAAATGCATTGTACATGGCATCATGGTCTTCGGTTTGATAGTATTGATAGAGCCATCCTACAATTTCTACCATCCCGCTTTGGTCCGAAGAAGCAGAAGAAGATGGGGAGCGAGAATCAGATAAGGAATGAGAAGAAGAATTGGGGTAAGAATTTTGGGATTCCTGCATGGAATGCAAAACGGTTTCTTCGGTCAGAAGGTTTTGTATTTTGGCGAGTACGGAAGTAGCATCCAAAAGATGGGCTGGCATAATAAAGTCGGTTAATGCATGGGGTGAATCAAACAAAAAGGGCATGATGGAATGGAAATAGTGACAGGCTTCTTGCAAAAGAAGCTGGTATATATCGGTATCGGGATCCGTGGAAGCAATGGTTCCATTCAATAGCTTTTGAAGGGTTTCTTCCGCGGTACTGTTTTGCAAATATACCTGGGGCAGGATGCCTTGTTTGGTTTCCCATAGTACATCGGGCAGATGTTCATTGGACGACCCAGATACCACTTGAATGGGCGTATAGTGCAAAAGATCCATATATCGCAGGGCACACAATCGGTTAAACCAGGTGTAGGCAATTTCTTTGGTAAGGGCTTGGTAATGCTTTTCACTGCGATCGTGCAGGGCGTCTTCCAAGTCTTTGGAAGCTCTGGGATAATCGGCTTGAAAGGCTTGGCAGGCTTCCGTAGAAGCGATGGGATCGAGCTTTCGAATCTGCGATTCAATCTCGCGTTCCAATTGATGCCGTATCTCTATAGTTGCTTGCTTTAACTGCTGGTGTGTCATGAAGAAACCTTTTTCCATTGGATTCTTTTGCCTGCTCGGATGCTCTTTTTCAAAGCATCGGTGAGGTTTTGTATGTAGCCATCGATATCGCGATCGTTTTCAATGAGGGGTTTGTCGAAGTTTACCATTAGGTCGGTTAGTCCGATGGTTTCATTGACGATAGATGACTTTGTCTGGTTACCTGGGATTTCGGTTTGGCCTGGAAGGCCGGTTTCTGAGACTGGATCATGGTTTTGTTCTTGTTCTGGTGGTTGATCTGTGGTTGTTTGTAGATTTTGGATGGTATCTGCTAGGGTGCGTAGGGCAGTTTCCCAGGTGGCTATGGTGGTGGAGTCTTGCAGAGAATGTTTTGCTTTGTCGCGTGCCGTTTGGAACTGCGGTTTTTGCTGGATAGTTTGTGGGGCAGTGGAGAGCAGGGAGTTGAGTTCTTGCTGGAGGGTCTCTTTTTTCTGGGTTTTTACGTTGTCCAGTTCATTTTTGAGGGAAGAGAATACGACATTGGCATGGTTTAGGCTACTGTTGAGGTAGCATTTTGGATCTTGAATGACATTTTGCAGGGTTTCTACTTCCACTGATTTGTTGAGATACAACCCTAAATTGTCTTTTTCGGTGGAAAGGAATTGTTTGATTTGGTCAAAAATGGATTTTTGAGAGCTTTTTAGAAATGTGGTGATGGGGTCGAGGACTTCTTCTTTATGCATGAGAAGAGTATTTTTGCAGTCTTGCAGCTGGGTGAAAAACCAATCGGTTTCCTTTTTGGAGATGCGCTGAATTTCTTGAACGGAATCTTCAAAGGGCTTGCAGAAGGGGTAGTCGCGAATTTGTTTTTCCATTTCGTGGTATTTTTCCAGGGCTTCTTGAATGGCTATTTGGGTTTCTCGGGCGAGTGCTTTGGCATCGTGTTCGGTGGGGGGCTGGTTGGTAAAGCCGCGATAGAAATCTTGCAAGGTTCTTTTTTGGCTGGGGGTGTATTCTTTTTGAGGACGGACGGTAACGGAATCAAAGTTGCGACTATTTTTCAGCAATTCAAACAGGGCTTTGCTGTTTTCTTCTACGATGTGGTTGTGCAAAAATTCAATTTTGTGGTTGGACCATAGCTTTGCCAAAAAGGTGAGAACCGCATACGGTTCCCAGCCATAGGGTGGCTTGGCAAAATGATCTTTGATTTGCTTGATAGATAGGCGTGTAGCTCCCTGGGTTAGACGCTTCACATAGCTGTGTACTTCTTCTACAGGGGCAGAGAGGGAGGTGAGAAGAGGGGTTTCGTTCAGGGATTTCAGGATGTCGTCTTCTTTGTATTGTTTGTCCCCTATCCAGTGGCGATTTCTGTAGACAGAGTCGATGAGCTTTTGGAAGCCTTCTTGAATGCGATCTTTGGGATTCTTTTTGGGCAGGGGAAGTTCTTGTCCTTGTTTGTAGGCGGTGGCTTCCTGAAGCATTTCTTCAAAGGTTTGTTGGATATCGTGACGCCTCTTTTCATTGGCTTCTCGCTGCTTGCTAAAGATGTGTTCCAGGGAAGGGTCTTTGATGGTCGTGGTTTGGAAAAACTTTCGGGTGCGAAGGTATTGGGATAGGTCATCGACCCAATGCTTTTGGGGTGGCAAATGAAATAGTAATTCGGGGCTGGAACTAGTGGCGAGCAGCAAGCCTTGTATGTTGTCGTATTCGTCGCAGGAGGGGGTGACGAAGTGAATGGCAACTTCTTCGGCAGTGCGGGAACACATGGAATTGTCAACTTTCAGTGAGTAGGGGAAATCTTGATGGTATTCTCTGTGGGTAATTTTGCTGGAGGTGAGATAATTGGAGAGGAGCTCTTTGATCAGGTTTAGCTTCTCTTCGTTGTTCACGTCCATGTTTTTAATTTCTTTTTCGATGTCTTTTTCTTTGTCGGTGAGATATTCGTACATATCTCCGGTGCGCTGGATATAGGTTTGCTGGACCAAACGGTCCAGGGCTTCCTGGGTTCTTTGGCGCAGCTTTTGCATGTCGGTGGAAAAGGAATCAATGAGGAGCACCATGATATTGGGCAAGGTGGGTTTGAATTCTTTGCAGTATTTGACCAGGAACAATGCTTTTAACACCTTGAGGGCAAAAGGGTCGCCCAAGTTGTTTTCAGCGGCTAGAATATCGCGCTGCGTGGCAGACTTGAGCGTGCTACGGATGCCTTCAAACATGACATCGAATGTGGCAAGGGTGCCTTCTGGTTCTTCCATTAAGTGGGTTCCCACTCGTTGGAAAACCCCTAGCATGGAACGTTCTCCTACGGAACTATATTTCCCCTCAAAGGCATTGTGTGCGGAAAGCTTTTCAATGGACGATTGAAAGAGTTCAAATTGATAGGGAACAAAGGGGTAGCAACTCACAAAGTGTTGTTCATCGGCGTAGGATTTGTAGCGGCGGGAGTTTTCGGTGAAGCGAAAGAGGGTTTCAAGGTTTTCACATTCGCGCTCGTACAGCTTTTTGAGCTCCACTCGGGCCTGGGGCGTTTTGTCTAGGAGCCTTTTTTGGATGACTTCGGCAACATCTTTGCTGGTGAGTTTGATACGGTTGTGGAACCGGGCTTGGATTTTGGAAAAGTCATTGGCCTGCTGTTTGGTTTGTTCGCCTACTACGGTTTCCATATCTTCCTGGGCGGTTACCAGAATCCAGGAGCGTCCCTTGCATTTGGTGTTGAGGCTTTCTGCAATGGTTTGCAGGTTGGTCATGAGCTTGACATTGTCGGCAATAAACTGGCCTACTTCATCGACAAAAAAGTTTAGGCGAAATCTTTTATCGTGTTCTTCAATATATTCTTTGACATTGTTGGCAAAATCTTCAATCGACATTTTGTAGCTGTCTTTGTATTTTTCTAAAATTCCCTGGATGCTTTCGGGTTCTTTTCCCGATGCAATGGCATAGGCTTGATCGATGGAATCTTCTTCCAAAAGAGATTCCTCGCGTACGTCTTCCCAGGGACGATTGGTGATTTCTTGAATGGCTTTTTTGAAGGCATCGAGCTGCCCTCGCTTGTGAAGGTCGGATTCCAGTTTGGCTACATAGTCGATACCACCATAGTAGCCTTGCATTTCATTAAAGACCTTTACGAAAACAGAAAGCACAGCATCGGCTTGCTTTTTACTGGTGATGGTAGCCTTTTGATCAATGTTGAACAGGATGGATTTGGAAGGAATTTCGGTGGCTTTGTCCATAAGGCCTTTTAGGAAATGATCGGTGGTTTTGGTTTTGAAATATTCCACCATTTTGGTGCCATCAATGGTTTTGTTTTCTAGCAGCATGGACAGCATTTTCAAAAGGTGGGATTTACCCGATCCAAAGAAGCCAGAAATCCAGGAACCATTCCCGGTTTGGGGGTCGGTGTATTCGCCTAAAAAATCCTCCAGTTTTCGGGCAATTTCTTCGGTGAGAACATATTCCTCTACTTCCTGTTTGATATGTTCATTGGCGTCTGCCTTTATAACGCCCTCGATAGGACGGTCTATGGGTTTGACAAATAAATCTTTAATCAGCATTGCAAGCTCCTCTTTTTATTTCTATACCTCGAAATGGAAAATATTGAAAGCACGGTAATAATTATCTCCCGCATGGATGTTAAACAGATCCAGGGATGTGTTGCCCGATGCACCTGTGGTATAGGTGCCGGGGAAAAATAAAACGGTGGGTTGTTTGCAGGCTTTGTTTTGCAAATTGCTAATGATGCTATGGGACCGAAGGTAGGGATACACTTGCCCTACACCTGACAGAAAAAGAATGTCGTGGGGGGCGCTGTCAATTTGCTCTTGGATGGCAGGGATGACGTGACGTTCTGGGCTAAGGAGGCTTTGAATCATTTCCAGGAAATCTTCTTTGGTTTCCTTGCCCTCTCGCTTGATAAGCTTGTCCCATACACCGCGGTTTTTCAAAAGGTCCATGCATAGTGTATATAGATGAATGTGCTTCACCTGTATATTGTTGGTGGCCAGATCTTTTTTGATGCCTTCGATGGAGCTTTGCACTTTCCATTCCCACTGGGGTGGATGCGGGGCAATAAAGAAGGGGAGTTCATTGCCAAGTCCCTCCATTTTCAAAAAGCGTTTGCTTTGGAGTACTTTTTTGAGTTTATCGTGCCATTGGGTAATTGTATTCATAGCGTTCCTTTGATGCACCTCATGGATTGCCCTTTTTGCGGTTGGATGCTATGGGGCCAGAGAGTGGGTAGTAGTAAAGTTCTTCGGGGTTGTTTTCCACCATCAATGTGGACAAGGCGGGGGAGAGGTCGATGTAATGGAGCTGGTTTTTTTGATCGAGGATGCCTACTTGGCGGAGCATAGTGAATGTGTTGCTTTTTATGTTTCTTTTGGTGGATTGAGCAAGTGTGCTGAGTTTGGGGATTTGGTAGCTTTTATTTTCATAGAAAACCCAGAATTTGGCAGTGGTGAGTTGGAATTCTTTTGTATGAAGCAGGTCTTGCACTACTTCAATGCAGAAATCTTTGAGTATGAGGTGGAAACGGCAACAGGCAAGCCACAGAATTTGTTTTTGGTAGGGAACACTGCTTTGGAAGTAGAGTTCGATTTCTTCAGGGCGTAGTGTTTGCAAGCGGTTGCGTATTAAGTTGTATTGGGTGGTCAATGAGTTTTTGGTTTGTTTGTGCATCAGGTTTTTGTCTACTACTTCCTGTCGAGTTTTCTTCCAGTCTTTGGTTTTCTGATAGGTTTGCAGGACAATTGTGGATTCTGTCAGGAGAAGGCATCCTTTTACTAAGGTCAAATCATATTTTTTATAGGTTGGGCTCATGTGGGTTATTGGCCAAGGACTATGTGACAGCGCATATTTGTCCATGCAGAAAACTGAAGTGTAACATTGCCAATTTCTTTGCATACCTTACTACTATATACTTTCAATTGATCCCCCAAACGGCGTTTATTCTTTTCACAAAAGTGTATCTTGCTGCTTGTACTAGCAGACACACTTGTCCGGAATTTCCGGACAAGTGTGTCTTTTTCTGACTTACACTTTTTTCTTCTACTATTCTACGATAACAGCATGCTTCTGTAAATTGAAGAGGTGGAGTTTTGTCTATTTCAGTTTCAATCTGGTGAATGAGCACATTTTTGGACCATCCGAATTTGCGCGTCATACGAATATAGAATTCTCGTTCCAGAAGATTTGGGCAACGCTCCATTATGATAACGTTATGACTCCAACCAATCGCTTGTACGAGTAGTGCGAGTTTCTAGCTTAATGTATTTGCATCTAATGATGATGAAAGATATTTCCATGAAAATTCTCCAACCAGTAGTTGGAGTCTTCATCACCTTGGTATATTTCATAGTAAGTGTTTTGTGTTGAATATGTGATTATGAGATGAAAATTCAGTTATCCGGAAATTCCAGACAACTGCATCATCTTGGTAGCATCATTTTGAACTGGTAAGAGTTCCTTACAAGTTTGTTTCTCAAACTTCGATTATATAAATACGACTAACACCTCATAAATACTAACAAAAACCGTAAGTATACGACAGATCTGTTTAAATGATTATGCAACTAGATCCAAAAAAAGGATACTTTTATGAATACAAATACATAGTGAAAGTTCCATAGAGTTTGTTATGACCAAGGACCTGCTGGTTTCCAAAAATGGGTATCAGTTGAACCTTGGATTATGGGTGCAAGAAACAATTCAATCTCATTTACTATTACTTGGAAGGATGCTGGTATATGATTATGTTTAAGGCGCTTTATGAAAGCTGCCCACATAGTTTGACGTGATTTAATGAAACTTGTAGAAAAAGCTTCTATAGGCCGACTTATATCTGTGTCACGTTTTTGAAAAGTCAGTTTGATAGCTTCCGCAAGATGGCAGATTTCAAATGGAAACTGACGAGATAGTAGCCAGATGTCATAAAAATCTTTCATACGGCTATTCAAGTAGCCAAGTTTCACTATTGCCTCAAATTTTTCAGCAATTACACTTTCTCGACTGTAACAAAGCATCGTTGGAGCAGGGAAGTTTAGTATACATGGAAGTTCAAACTTTTCAGGTCCAGGATAGACAATATCTCCGAAACCAATGTCTATTTGCATTTTGATTCTTGCAGTGCCCAAAGCACTGCGAAACGTAATCCGAAAACCCTTGTATGAAGTATTTTCGGTTATTCCCTCAGCATGAAGAGAATCTGTATCAAAGGTCAATCCGTCAGGTTCAACTTTCAAAGAAAGAATTCTCTGGATCTGATAAAGGATATTTTGCTCTTCATTTTCAGTTTTTCCAAGTACATCAATATCCATAGTTGGTCTGAACTCCGATGAATTCCAAACCCGAAGCATGAGTGCCCCTTTCAGAATATAGTGCCCTGAATAGGGTGATAGTGAGAGACGATATAAAAAACGTTCCATAGCATAATATTGAAGTAGCTCATTAAACGGTCGTTTGTCAATTTTTGACTGATTCAGTAGCCTTTGTTTCACAGAAGAAGTTATGTTTTGAATAGATTTCAGAGTGTTGCCTCCAGATACGGACGAATGATTCTATCGACTCTACATATTTTGGCATATTCCAGAATCTTTTTAACGTCGAATTTCTTTCTTGTTTTGTAAAGCTTCAGTGCCTCTAGGACAATATCCATTCCAATTTTGTTACGGAACTTGAAACAGTCTGCCAATGTTTTTTCAGAATTGTATACTTTGACTTCAACTCCATCCATTTGATATTTTTCGATTCCAGCCTGAAAAGATTCTTTAGAGAATTTGTGAAATTGCACGGGTGGAAAATCGATTGTTGCTGGCTTACTGTCCTTTTGTATCGCTACAGATACTTTGTGGGGGATCTGGGTTGTTATCTCGTGAAAAGATAGTGCTGAGATGAGACAAATAACAGAATTGGGGATTCTTGTAGCAACGATTACAAAATCAATATTGGAAATCGTTTCAATATCACTTAGCTGATAAATACCTCTGGAAATCTGTTCAATTTCCCCTGCATCTCGCAGCTGATAAAGGGTTCTAGGATGTATTCCCGCCTGAAGTGCATCGTATGTTTTAATGATTCCACCACCCTGGCGAATAACCTTCTTAGCTTTATCTAGTGAATTATCCTGGTCTTTCTTTTTTGGCATGGATAATATACTCCTTACATATAAACTTATAGGGTAAATAGTATCCATTAAAAGTCTAAAATCAAGTCTAATGGTAAGTTTAGCTCGTATGTTTCTCAAAGTACTGTTTGCAATTGCTTTGCAATAGAAATATAACTACAATACATATTGGCTATTGTGAAATAGACGATGGTGAAAATTGTTTTTTGTACTGAATTTCATTTGCATGGGGGAATTATTGTATGATGAGAAATAAGCTGGTGGTTGTAGGACTTGCGATATTTGTTTTTGCTTCTTCATTGAGTGGTTGTAATCGAATTCTATGGTCTACGATCCGACCCGTTTTACGCATTGATGGAGGACCATTTGTGCCTTTTACCCCAGTTGAATTTGAAATTCCGAGTATAGAGCATCCTGTGCATACGTGGACCTATCATTGGCCAGAGGATTACAAAAGCATATTAGAAGCTGCCTGTTCTCCGATGGTTGATGAAGAGGGCAATATTTATTTTATTGGGAGAAATAGGTACCTCTATTCCTTGGATCCAGCGGGTAAGGTACGCTGGAAGAAAAAGGGATTTAGGGACTCGATGGTTTTGATACAAGAGGGACTTGTGGCTCATACCCTAGGCAAGAGCCTGATCCACTTCGATTTTGATGGCAATCAAAAATGGGAAGTTCAGGGATGCTGGATGGGTATGTATGAATCCTTGTATTTAGCACCCAATGGGTATCTGCTTTTTTCTGATGGAAGCTTTATTGTGAACCTTGATGCACAAGGAAGAACCAGATGGGTTTTGCCCCTCGAAGATTCTTTCTTTAAGAATTGCTTCTTTGATGAAAACTCCAATGCATACCTTACCTATTTTGAGTCCTACGATGAAGATGACCCCAGATATAAAGAGGGACAAGAGAGTATTGAGTACTTTATGATTTCTGTTTCGCCGGAAGGTGAACTTAGGTGGAGAAAGACAATTTGTCATGACCGAAACTACAACGATGATTTTACACCCAAAGATGCTTGCATTCAGGATACATTTCTACTTGCTTTATCCACTTCCCCGCTCCAAAAGGGCCAGGATGATTTGTTTGATGATCAACGCAGACGCCCGAAGGTGATTACAGCGTATAATACCGACGGGGATGAACTTTGGAATACCACGGAAGAACGCTATGGACTCTTTGAAGATGAATATACTGTTGGACCCAATGGCAATCTCTATGTTTATTTCAACGCAAAGCACGAGGAATATGATGGTAAGGATCCATCTTCAAGGTATGCAGGTAGTACATTGCAATGTATTTCTCCTCAAGGAGAAACAATGTGGGCGAACCCTTTTGAAGATCAGATACATACTGCACCCTCATTTGATTCGGAGGGAAACTTGTATATAGGAACCAGGTCGAATAACCTCTATTCGTTTACTTCTGAGGGAACCGAAAGATGGAATTTGCGAGATATTGAAGTGGCTTGTGGATTTAAGTTTCAATTAGTTCTATCCCCCAAACAAAAGATTCATTTTACCACAGGAGGGCAAAGCTTACTATTCTGCATTGAAGAGAAGAAGGAGTAATATATGATGAGAAATAGGATGGTGAGTATTGTTGTAGTACTTTTTGTGTTTGCTTGTTCGTTTAGTGGGTGCAGCCGATTATTGTATTCAGCTATGTATCCTATATTGCATACAGACAAGGGTCCTTTTATTCCTTTCACTCCCCTTGATTTTGATTTCCCTGGCATTGAATCCCCCGTGCAATCTTGGACGTACCATTGGCCAGAGGATTACGAACGCACATTAGAAGCTGTCCATTCTCCTACAGTTGATGAAGAAGGTAATATATATTTCATTGGGAAAAATGGTTACCTGTATTCCTTGGACCCATCAGGGGAGGTTCGCTGGAAGAAAAAAGGAATTCATGCCTCTATAGAAGTGACAAAAGAGGGCATTTTGGCAATAGCCCGTCCTGACATATTGATTCTTTTGGATTTTGATGGAAATATACTATGGAGCAAGCCTGCAACATGGGCCTTTGGGTACGATGCACTGCAGCTATCGCCCAGTGGATATCTGTACTACAATGAAGGCGAATACATTGTTTGTCTGGATTCACAAGGGAAAACCATGTGGGCTTTTCATAATATCTATGGAAGAGCAGAGACTCTGTTAAGAGCAGAGAGACTTTTTTTTGATGAAGACTCCAATGTATATATGGTTTGTTCGCGTAGCTTTGATGAAAAGCATCCCCAGTATACTGACGAGGAACATATGGAGACCTCTCTTGTTTCCATTTCTTCGAAGGGAAAGTTTCGCTGGAGGCAAATACTATGTAAAAACCGCAACTACAATGATCGTTTTACCCCCAAAGATGGTTATATCCAGGATACTATTTTGGTGGCCCTTTCTACTTCTACTTTGAATTTCGAAAGCAAAAATGCAACATGGGAGGAATGGTCCAATGATAAATGCGTCCAACCGAAAGTAATCAAAGCATTTAACACCGATGGAGAAGAACTTTGGGAGCGTACAGAAGAGAAACCAGGTTTGTTTGATATCCAGTATTCGGTAGGGCCAAATGGAAATATTGTCTATGCATTTAATGTAGATTCGTATTATAAGAATCATGACGAATCCATCCCAGAATCAGAATACCATGTACTTAGCTATGTATCGAAAGAAGGATCTGATGTATGGAGTCATTCCTTTGAACACGCTATGCATACTCCAGTAACCTTTGATTCAAATGGGAATTTGTATGTGGGTACTGTTTCTCCCAAGAATAAAGATAGTCTTTACTCCCTTTCTTCTGATGGTCAAATTCGATGGGAACTAAAAAATATAGAAACAGCCTATAGGTATGCACACAATCTCGTTGGATCCCCCAGCCCCAAACTCTATTTCACAACAGAAAACCAAAGCCTTCTATTTTGTATCGGTGAATCATAGAAACCTCTGATCTATTCAGAGATGTGAACAGGAAGTAGTGGAAGCTACTCCCTGTATTAGCAAATATGTCGAGTAGTAGTCGACAAAATTGTACAAAATATGTCGATTAGCAATTGACAAAATTGGGTTTTCTTGTACTATTACCTATATGATGTACCCAAGAACTATTTTTGCCGAAATTAAAGCTGTACTAGATGATCCAGAAATTATTGTTATCACTGGTATGCGCCGAGTTGGGAAAACCACTCTTTTAAATGAAATCTATAGGTCTATTCCATCTTCCAATAAAGTGTTGTTGGATTTAGAAAATCCTCTTTATCAAATGCTCTTCCAGGAAACAAATTACGATCAGATCATGCAAAATCTTTCATCACTGGGATTACATACTGATGAAAAAATGACAGTCCTGTTAGATGAGATTCAAACTATTCCATGGATTGTAAAACCCATGAAATATTTGTTTGATCACTATGGTGTAAAGTTTATCGTTACAGGCTCTAGCAGTTTTTACATCCGCAATATGTTTCCAGAAAGTTTGGCTGGGCGAAAATACATTTTTCAAATGTTTCCATTGTCTTTTCTAGAATTTGTTGGTTTTCGTGGGGAATCCTTCCATTCTTATTCTTCATGGGCTGAGAAAGATCGATTCAAGAATCAGTTCCAAACTGAACAGTGGAAACCTTTATATTCGGAATATCTTCAATACGGAGCATTTCCGCAGGTTGCACTTGCCTCCAATATTACTGCTAAAAAACGATCTCTTCAAGACATATTCACATCGTATTTTGAGAAAGAAGTGAAACAATTGTCGGATTTCCGAAATATCCAGAAATTTCAAGATCTTTTGCTTCTCCTTATGCGAAGAGTAAGTTCGAAACTTGATATTACAAAACTTTCTCAGGAATGCGGCCTTAGTCGAGATACTGTATATAGCTATCTGTCTTTTTTGGAGAAGACTTATTTTATGCACTTTTTAAGACCGTTTACAAAGAATATTGATCGAGAGATTAGTGGGGCAAGAAAAGGATACTGTGCTGATCACGGATTATTACAGAGCTTCTCCTCCTATCCTACAGGTTCTGTTTTGGAGAATGCCGTTTTAACTCAAATCAGACCCAACGTACAGTCGATTCACTATTATCAAAAAAGAAATGGCAAAGAAATTGACTTCATTATTGATCAAGAAATTGCATTAGAAGTGAAGGAAACAGGTACAAAAGAAGACTTGCACGTTGTCGAAAAACTTGCCATTTCTCTTGGATTGAAGGAGTGGTACATTATTACTCGCAATTACATTGATTTACCTGGTTTTATCCCTGCGTATATGGTGTAGTACTGCACTTTACTTCAGTAAAAAATAAGGAGATTGAATATCATATTCGTGAATCCGCAATGACAATACCGTGTTAAAGTCGATATCTTCCACAAGGGCGTTATTGAGGTGATTCTTTAACTCTTCGATTTGTTCAGAATCCAAGATTCCTGTAGTATCATTTTTCACGGTGGAGTATTCAAGTAAGAACCAATTTTGGTCATACGGCATGGGGTATTCCATATTGTTAATTTGGATGGTGTCACTTTTTATTTGGTTGAAACCTTCCAAGAAAAATGGCCCAAGTGTATTGTTATCACCGGATTCATCTATTCTTTCAGAATGAACAATGGTGTTGCTATTGTGTTTACTTTTTTTCCACCTGCAATCTTGAAAATGACCATCAGGATCTAACCAAAGGTAACCATTTTCATCAATTACCATGTAATAATCGCAAAACATTTCTGTGCTTCCATTGGTTTCTTGAAATCTAGATTTGTATGCATGGTACATGGGTGGTATAGAATTCTGTACATCAGCGACTTGTTGGGGAAGGCCTTCCGAATCAACTGCTGTAAGTATATTTGGCATCCAACTGCCCTCTCTTCCCCAAACTTCTTGCTCTTCCCATACTGTCCGGTAAGGTTCTATTTGCCAAGAAAACAACAAAGATGATGATAGTTTATCACCGTCCCAATCAAATCCAACTTTTTCAAAATTAGTCACAGTTACTAGATTTAGTTTGGTTTCCACAAGGTGGGGTTGAAAGAAGAAGAACTGCGTGAAAATGAAGAGTAATAGTAGGACAATGACACTCGACAAAACAACGATAAGCTTGTTATTCTTTAACATCTTATTCCTCCTGCACAATATACTTCACATGTATGGTTTGGGTGGAACCAATCCATTCTACGGTGTATCCTAAGGTTTCTGAAATGAATCGCAAGGGTAGGAAGGTTCTTCCGGATCGAATCTGGGGTGTAATATTCAAATTGTCAGGATCAATGGGGGTTTCTTTTCCATTGACATGTGCCATGGGCTGATCCACCCATAGCTCTACGGTAAGATCTTCTCCCAACAACAGCGTTACTTTTTGTTCCTCTGGATTCCATAGAATCTGGGCATTCTTTAAATATTTTAATACCGGAAGAGATTCAACAAGTTTGCGCACCGGTACATAGCTTCTCTTTTGGAACAAGTAAGGAGCTGCTTCAATGGTTTCTTTCACTTTGTTGACTTCTACGGTGGTAGATCCAATGCGAAAGGTAATCCATACAATGCACTCTAGGGTGACAGGAACGACAATGACTTGATCGTTGCCTGTAAAAGTAAGAGTACCATGGTAGGTACCCGCTTGTAAATCACGAGCATTCAAGTATACCTGTACTTGCTGCGTTTCATCGTGGTACCGGTTAACACTGGGCAAAAGCCAAGGATCACTACTGGTAATCGTACCCGATAATCCCGGTCCTCCCGTATTGGAAAGAAACAAGGTATCGGATTCACTACTCCCAATTGCTACTTGTTTGCGAATGTGCATTGGGGTGACCACAAGATGAGGTTTGGGAACGACCGTAAGAACAATGGGTATGGTTTGATTGCCTCCATTGCTAGTGGCTACAATCGTAGACTTGTATATACCAGGGGACAGGGATTCTGTATGGTGCGTAGCTGTAAAGCTCATCAAGTTGTCATCAATCACATGTTCTGAGAGCTGGATCCACGATTCTTGGCATGACAAGGATCCTTCCAAACCAGGTCCTCCTGTATTCTCTACATGAAAGAGAGTAGGGGGGGGGAGAAGATCCTTCTACTATCGTAGATGTTACTTCGTTGGGAATAATAGAGAGCTGTGGAGGAAGCAGAACAATCAGACGAACCTGTACTTCAATCTGTCCTGCATTGGTATCAAAGGCAATAGTAGCTCGATGTACTCCAACGGATTGTTCCAATGGATGTACTTCTACGTGAACAGAAGTAAGATGTTCATGCACGCGATGGGTATCCAATTGAACCCAAGATTCTTCACATTGAATGGTACCTTCAATGTTGCCTTGTGTTGTTACCGAAAGAGTATGATGGAAAGGATCCGTAGTACCTACCCAGCAAGTATTTTGAATCTCTAAGGGAGTTACTGTGATAGAGGGAGGAGAGGGGGGAGGGGGAGGAGTAAAGTGGACAATTTGATAGCCATATCGCCCTCCACATACTACCCATATATGATTGTCTGTACAAGTCAATTCAATGGGTATATCTCCTTCATAAGGCACAGAAGTGGAAAAGAGCTCAGTACCATTCATGGGATCGAAGTATTGCAATGTGAGATGAGAATCACGTTGTGTACATACTACTAAATACTCTTCATTACAGAAATGTGAACCTATACAGCTTTCTCCAACTTGTTTTTGCCATAGGATATCTGTATTCGTTATTGAAATACAGGCTAATAAACCACTGATATCCAGAAAATAAAGGAAATTGTTGTTGCGAGAAAGATTTGCTGAATAGTAACAATATCTAGGTGTATTAGCAAGACAGAAATGAGTTAGAAGTTCTAGTCTGCTATCGATGATCTCAAAATGAAAAAAATACAGTGCAAGACTCCCTGCTCGACCGGCAATAACGTATATTTTTTCATCCACTAACAATGGTTGACTTATTGCTGAAAACTGCTCCATTTGATATGTATAGGTGATATATGACTCCCCCTGTTTAACCAATAAACTGATAAAACACGGGGAAGGAGATATGATATCTCCGTTTGGTTCTTGATATATTCCATCAGATGAAGAAGTTACTAGATATCTTGAGTTATATACAGGGGGATTGGAATACCAGTATGCTTCTCCCCCTGGAATATCATTGGATTCCCATTGCTTTTGTCCTGTTCGAAGATCGTAGCTGAGGATTTTGTGTTTTTGGCTCATATAATTACTTGTTTCCGTTCGTTGAATATCAATTACTTTGACAAACGCTTGGGTGGCACTCAAAGTAATACTGTTGGCATAGTACCCTTCAATATCTGCTTGCCATTGAATATCACCATTTTGAGGATGCAAGGCATATACCCGTGAGACAAAGTTTTCTTTCCTCCACCAATCCCCTTCTGCTGTTTCCAGTAATAGCAGTTGGTTGGTCGCTTCAGAAAAAGCACATACATTCCCATACCGCATATCTTCTGCCTGGGAGCTTTTCATACTGGAATATTGCTTCTTCCATACCAGCTTTTGAGTATGGGCTGCATAGCAGTGTAAAATCCCTGTTTTCCATTCAATCAGGTAGTAGCAGTTGTTGCCTACAATGGGTGCATGATGGCTATGAATGGGAAGTATTCCTGCATATTCCATGGTTGTAGGCAAGGACGCAGTTGTAAATCCTGTATTCTGTGCATCCATTCGAATCAAGGGCCAGTTGGTATATTGAAATTCATCAGCAGAGGAAGCAGGGGTAGAATGAGAAAAGACAGGTGGGAACAATACTAAAATTCCCAATAGCACCGAAAGAATACAAGATGTAATATGTCTCATTAAAACTCCCCACATACTTTTTTTCGTTTCCACTATTTATACTTAGAAAAGTGAGAAAAATCAATAACTCTTTGTTGCTATATGGCCCTTCCTTTTAAAAGTATGGTAGCAGGGAAACCAAAAGCAGTTGGGTATGGATTTATGAAAGGAGGAAAGTGCTTTTATTCCTCCTGCACAAGATACTTCACATGAATGGTTTGGGTGGAACCAATCCATTCTACGGTGTATCCTAAAGTTTCTGAAATGAATCGCAAAGGTAGAAAGGTTCTTCCGGATCGAATCTGGGGTGTAATATTCAAATTGTCAGGATCAATGGGGGTTTCTTTTCCATTGACATGTGCCATGGGTTGGTCTACCCACAGCTCTACGGTAAGGTCTTCTCCCAACAACAGCGTTACTTTTTGTTCCTCTGGATTCCATAGAATCTGGGCATTCTTTAAATATTTTAATACCGGAAGAGATTCAACAAGTTTGCGCACCGGTACATAGCTTCTCTTTTGGAATAAGTAGGGGGCTGCTTCGATGGTTTCTTTCACTTTGTTCACTTCTACGGTGGTAGATCCAATGCGAAAGGTAATCCATACAATGCACTCAAGAGTGACGGGAACGACAATGACTTGATCGTTGCCTGTAAAAGTAAGGGTTCCATGGTAGGTACCCGCTTGTAAATCACGAGCATTCAAGTATACCTGCACTTGCTGCGTTTCATCGTGGTACCGGTTAACACTGGGCAAAAGCCAGGGATTCTGTATGGTACGTAGCTGTAAAGCTCATTAAGCTATCGTCAATCACATGTTCGGAGAGCTGGATCCACGATTCTTGGCACGACAAGGTTCCTTCCAAACCAGGCCCTCCTGTATTCTCCACATGAAAGAGAGTAGGAAGGGGAATATCTCCTTGGTGTATTTTGTATTCTACAGAAGAAGGAATGATCGACAATTTGGGACGTTCCAATGCGATGAAAGAACTTATGTTCCATAAGGACAGGTGAAGTGGATACTGGAGTTATAGAATGGATAGAAGGGTATCATCACGGATTGAACTGTATACAGAATAGGTAGATCGTCCAGTACAGGAGTGTACTTTGGTAAGTTTCGTTGAAAACTGAAAATATCTCGATGGAGCGGTTCGAAAAGGGATGGAAATGCAGTAGCCTTTGTTAAATATCGAACTACTTCACTATTGAAAACACTTGTTAGAGGTTTTTGTAAAAAACCAAGACCCTCTGCCTGTACCTTGCAAGTTACGGTGTTGAAAAAACCACTTGTAGAGTTCATGAAAAGACAAACATCCATGAACTGATCGGGGTGGTCAAGTGAAATGATACAATTCCCAAATGAAGTCCAAGGGCATAAATGGATGTTTTCCAATTGTACATCTTGGTTAAAACAAAGATACCAAGTGTGAAGATTTTCGGACAATACAATGATAATATAACGATCCTGTCCTAGATAGGTAGTTGGAATGATTTGTGTAACATATCCCGTAATTCCGTAACCTGAGAGAGTCGTTGCTGTTTCTTCTTGGAAAACGGAAATAGAATATTTCTCCTGAAATTCTTGAATAAACTGGCTTCTTCTTTGAAAAAACCCTTGCAATTCTTTTGGTAGATTGTGGAATTCATCATGATTATCTGGGTATTTGGGAGCATGATGCAGGACAGAGGGAGAAGAAGATAACAAGAATTCATCCCTATCTTAGTTGATTATTATCAGCAGCAGTTTATGTATAACATTTCCTTAGTGAAAAACAAGGATTATTATATTGAGAACATGATTTCACCAAACTGCATTGTACCCTTTTCACCCCTGGTTGTTTTACTGCTATACTATTGGTATGAACTCAATGACAATAGATTCAATTGAAAAATGGTTTCAGGAGATGGTGCGTTTTTTTTCAAGCAGTGATTCTATTACGAAGCACAACTTGGCATTGAAACAAAACCATTCAGTGGCTACACAGAAGATTTCGGCTTATTTGGCCAGATCTTTGCAGTGGAGTGAACACGATTGCTTGATGGCGGAATGCATTGGTTTGCTGCATGATGTGGGTAGGTTTCCACAATTTTATTACTACAAAACATTTGGTGACAATGAATCTAGAAATCATGCACAATGGAGCGTTGAACTCTTGCAGAAAGAGAATGTTCTCCCATCTTTTTCCCCCGATGACCAAAACGTTATCTATACTGCCATTCTTCACCACAATGCTTTTAGAATCCCAAGCCATGTACCGCAAAGAACTTTGTCTTTCTGTAAACTGATACGAGATGCCGACAAGCTGGATATTTATCGGATTATGTCAGAAGAACACTACATTCTGGATCTTCCCGATACCCCCAAAGTGAACCCCATCATTCTGCGTTCTATCTTTGACCAAACATGTGTGCAATACAAACATGTATCCAGTTTGATAGACTTGAAACTACTGCAGTTGTCCTGGGTCTATGATTTCAACTATTCAGAATCACTACGATACATGCAGAAGCAGGAACTTTTGCAAAAGTTTATCAGTACAATTCCTCCTTCGGTAGAAGTTTCAAAAGCATATGAAACGGTGAAGAAGTTTTTACATGAAAAAACTTCTTTTACGTCAGTATATATAAAACCGTAAATCCCTCTTACTCTTCTGGAATTGTAATTTTAAGTAGAGTTGAGGGAGTACTGTACAATACCTCATCTTCTTGCTCGCTATTTTGGATCGTGATATAGGAGCAGATGTAAAATGTATGGTTTCCGGGAGGAAGATCTTCTACGGTTAAAGTTTGATTTTCAGCATCTTGGAGTTCTTTTCTGACGATAAGGTTTGCGTCTTCACCATTCCATTCAAAAAGGGCAAAGCCCTCTGCTTTAAATGGGTATAAAAAAGAAAAAGATGCTGTAGTTCCATCTAGGGTAGTTTCAATATTGGTAGGAGCTAAAGGAGGATTGCTGGGTATTTTGGCTGTTATCCCGGCGGATACAATCTGACCTTTTTCTCCTTTGACAGCAATGGCATAGATATACTTTCCCCCTCTTTCAATACTCGAATCTGTCCAAGCAAAAGCTTGCGAGTCTTCCATTTCATGAATAACCACATATTCGCTCATTGGTGTTTTTCGAAGGATTGAAAGGGTACTAGTTTGAATAGTATTGTTCTTCCAAGAAAGCTGAACCCCATTTTCGGAAGCATTGAGAACGGTAAGCTCTGTGGGAATAAATGGGTATTCACAAAGAGTCCGGACATTGTTAAAAAGGACAGGATAAAAGCGTTCAAAATCGGTGTAGTAAGAGCGGTTGGTTTCATAATCTTGCAACCAGTCTTCTACGTAATCGATATAGACAAAGGAATCTTGAATGTCTTTCTGACGTTGTTCTTCCCAGTCTTTTTCTCCATATTCAATAAAGGTAAATCGGTGAGAGATTGTACGGACAATGTGTTCTGTTAAGCATTGTGGCCAGGTTTGGATATCCACGTACATCATGGGTTTTCGAATGGGAATCAGTAGCTTTTGTGTGTCGATTACTTCTTGATGGTTTTTTCGAATAAGGGGGTGGACAAAAGCGTAGCTAAAGCTTTTGAGAAGTTGTTTGTGCAACCCATCGGAATCCTTCCAATAGGGAAGCTTTTCGTCTTTTTTCTCGTCTACATCGTAAGGGCCAATAAGCGCAAAATATTTTAGGTTCACGTTTGTGGCATACCCATTTTCATGAAACAATGGAACTAAAATCAACTCGTAACTTCGGTTGGTATATCCAAAATAGTCTTCCAGCATAGAGATGGTGTTTTTTGTCTCCAGTTTTTTTTCGGCCAGCTTTATGGCTTCTTGATAGAATCCTACATGATCTTCATAAAAATACATAAAATCCGTGGTTTCTGCAAAATCTCGAAGGAGCGCTAAAAAATCATTCAAAATTCTTTCCCCACCTGCACGGTCGATGATTTCTTTTGTAAAAGGTATCACCACTTTCAATTCTGGTGGTTGGGACAAATGGAGCATGCAAGTTGAAGGGATTTCCTGTGAAAATCCATACATGTACCACATGTAGGAAAACTGTCGCAAGATAGGGTGTCGGTAAAAAGGATAAAACGTATCTTGCACTTCCCGAATGTAATCAAAATCTAGTGATGACATGGGCCAGGCACCAATCATCATTTGAAGAGTTGCAATCAATTCGATTCGTGGATCTGTTGATACAACAACTTGTTTTTTGGCAGATTGGGGGGAAAGGGATGGACTCTGAAACGCATAGGATGATGTTGATAAAAAAGAGCCAAAAAGCATGATGACAAGAATACAAAGAACAACTTTAAAAAAATGTTTGTTTTGCATACCACAACCTCTCACTGTTTCAAACAAATAATTTCTACGTATACCATTATACGAAAGAGTTATTGTAAAAGTTTCAATGGAGGGTAGAAATCTGTTTTGTTAATTGAATCATCTCAATCATGCTTAAGGCTGCCTCAAAACCTTTGTTCCCTGCCTTTGCACCAGAACGCTGAAGAGCCTGTTCCAACGTGTCTGCAGTGATAACCCCAAAAGATATGGGAGTGTTCAATGTAAGATTCAATTGTGAAATACCCTTCGAGACTTCATTGGAAATGATTTCAAAGTGAGGAGTATCTCCGCGAATGATGGTGCTAAGAGCAATGATACCATTATAGTGAAGTTTTTTTGTAATGGTTTGGATTGTGTAGGGTATTTCAAAGGCTCCTGGCACCCAAAAAACATCAATGTCGTTGTCTTGAATGTCATGACGAACTAAACAATCATGGGCTCCCTCCAGAAGCGGGAGAGTGCACTGGCTGTTAAACCGTGACATGACAATAGCAATGCGAAGGCCTGATCCTACATAGGTTCCTTTAAAATGATTCATTCGATCCTCCTGCGGATTGTAGTGGGATTTGATGGTGAAAACGATGGACCTTGGTTTCGATATATCTTTGATTGAAAGGAGTGATAGCTCCAAGAATTTCTTCTGTTTTAACGATAGAAATTCCATATTTTTGCAGTCCTTCTATCTTTAATGGATTGTTCGTCAGCAATGTTACGCGTTGAATGTGAAGAGCTTGGATGATTTGTGCAGCGACTGCATAATCTCTTTCATCTGCCTTGTGCCCCAGCAGCACATTTGCATCATAGGTATCCACTCCTTGTTCTTGCAAGGAATAGGCTTTTATCTTATCCGATATCCCGATCCCTCTGCCTTCTTGGCGCAAATAGATAAGAACTCCTTTTTGAGTCTGTTCTAAAAGTTGTAATGATTGAGTGAGTTGGTCCCTGCAATCGCATTTTCTGGAGTGAAATACATCCCCGGTGGCACACTCAGAATGGATCCTTACAAGGACATCTCCTGACGATATATCTCCTTTGACGACTGCAAAATGATCTTTTTGGTCGAGTTCATTGTGGAAGCCGACGACTTGAAAATTGCCAAATTCTGTTGGAAGATTGGCTTGGCCTGTAACTTGAAGAAATGTTTTATGCTGGATCATTGTCGTGTAGATGTCTTGTACGGAACAAAAGGGGAGCTCGAACTCGGATGCGATTTTTTTTGCATACGATACGGTATGTGTATCGCCACGTTCATCAAGTAGTTCAATGATTGTCGCTGTTCTCGAAAAACCTGCACTTTCGCATATCTCCAGCGACGCTTCTGTATGACCCTTTCTTTTATGCAAACCAATGCCCCCCAATAAGGGGATATGACCCGGGTACATAAAATTGGAGATGGAACAAGTATGGTCCAGTTCTTGTAGTGTTTTTATTCTTTCTTCTAGTCCAATGCCAGTATGAACAGATTGATGATCGACAGGGATGAAAAAGTTGGTTGAAAATGGATCTTGCTGGTTGGATGGAAGAGGAAAAAAACCTCCTTGCAATAGAATATCTTGATCTTTTGCACAGCACAAAAGACCTTTTCCATATTGCAACATGAAATGCAAGGCAGAACTGTTTAAACAAGAATTGGGAATGACAAAATCTACTTCATTTTCTCTATCAGGGTCATAGATCAGAACTGGCCTGTTTGCACGAAAACTTTGTTTAATGCTTTGAATGTTCATAGTGCTCCTTTGCATATTTCGCAAAAATATCAAACTCTACATTGACCAGGTCTCCTGATTGTAGACTGTGCAAGTTTGTATTTTCCATTGTATGAGGGATGATTTGTACGGAAAAGGTATCCAAAGAGATGGTAGCAATAGTAAGGCTTACTCCATTAATGGCAATCGAACCTTTTGGAATGATGGCGGTCCGATCTTTGGGAAGAGAGAATGTTGCAATGACTGACTTCTCGATGCGTCGCTTTTGCAAAAATCGGATGGTTGTATCAATATGACCCGTTACAAAGTGTCCTCCTACCGAATCTCCCACTCGTAAAGCCCGTTCCACATTGACCATTTGCGACGAACCTAGATTGGTGATTTTCTTTGTGATAGAGCCACAATGGAATTGTATGGCATGAGAGAGAATTGTATCCACCGTGAGGCATACTCCATTGATGGCAATGCTTTCCCCAATTTGAACATCAGAAAAGATATTTGGGATTTGCAGAATGGCAGGAGCACGGACATCCATTTTTACTACATGTGTTATGATTCCGGTGAACATGGTTCTAACTCCCATAAAATATCGGTTTGTAATGCGTGAACTCTGCGAGTTTGTAATTGCATATGTTTAGTAAAATCAAAGGGTTTGCGTCCTTGTGAGAGAATGGAAGGACTTAAAAACATATACAGTCGGTCCAGGAAGGAGTAAAATTCTTGTGCCACCTTGGAACCCCCTTCTATAAAAACCGATTGGATGCCTTTTTCATATAGAATGTGTAAGATGGTCTTGGGGGAATAATCAGTCGGATGAATATGTTCCGTGTTGTCGCATGAAAACATTGCTTTGGGCGAAAAAAGAATTGTGTTCCCAGGAAGAGAGAAAATGCGATAGGTTGGTTTTTGAATTTGATTGTGACGATCTAGAATGATTCGCGTCGGTGATACAACAACGGAATCCTTCTTTCGAACGGTTAAGCGAGGATTGTCTTGCAAAATGGTACCAGAACCTACCATGATGCTGGCATGTTGCATTCTCATTTGGTGAACTATTTCACGTGATTCTTCAGAGGATATCCATTTTGATGGACTATTTGGGGAAGAGATGAACCCATCAAGGCTGAGTGCCATTTTTAAAGAAACCCATGGACTCTTTTTCGTCATCCATTTGATATACATGCGGTTTGCTTCTTGGATCTGGTCTTGCAATACCTTTTCAATGACTGCAACCCCATGGTTGCGCAACGTTTGTATTCCTTTTCCTTGTACAAGTGGATTGGGATCTTGGATACCAACCACCACCCGAGGGATTTTCTCTCGCAGAATTCTTTCCGTGCAAGGAGGAGTTTTCCCCTTATGGTTGCAAGGTTCAAGGGTAACATATAGCGTGCAAGTATGGAGTGAAATTCTCTTTTTTTGGGCTGCTTCTATGGCGTGAATTTCTGCATGTTTTCCGCCAAATCTGTCGTGAAATCCGGTAGCTACAATTTGGTCATTTTGTACCAAGACGGCTCCCACCAGAGGGTTGGGTTGTACAAAACCAATCCCACGAAGAGATTCGTTCAAGGCGATTGTCATCCATTTTTCATGATCCATGTTCTTGCTCCTACAACGTATATAGTTGTCTTCGGGGAACAAGAAATATGCACAAAGAGATATCTTCTCTCATCCGGACTATACCGTCGGTTTTGGAATTTCACCAAATCAACCCAGAAGGGCTCGCGGACTATGACCGCCGGTAGGGATTTACACCCTGCCCCGAAGATTACTAAACCACAATGTAGCACAAAAAAAAAGAAAATACAATTTGATGATTACTTTTCTGTTACCATTCGGAATAAAAATCACATCCCCTCTATTCATGAGTTTCGCTTTGTTCTATAATAGAATGAAATTGCCTGGGGTCCTTTTTAGATTGACTAGGCAAAGATTATGAGTGTTTCTTTTTGTGTGACGGGGGTAGACGATAGCGCCTACCAATATATGGAGGGTCGATCGATGGTTGATAGGATGAACGAACCGATCCGAGTATTGCTTGTGGAAGATGTCTTTGAAGATGCTGAGCTTAACAAAAGAGAAATACGGAAGAGTCTTCCAGATGTTGTGTTTCAGGTTGTCCAGACCAAAGATTCTTTTCTTGATGCCCTTGATCATTTCCAGCCCCACGTAATTGTATCTGACTTTTCTATGCCTCAATTTGATGGGTTAACTGCTTTGCATTATTCCCTCCAAAAAAGCAGTATTACCCCCTTTATTCTTTGTACAGGATCATTGAATGAAGATACCGCTGTGGATTGTATGAAACAAGGAGCAACCGATTACATCATCAAAGAACACATTAAGCGTTTAGGCTCTTCTGTTGTGAATGCTCTGAAAGTACGGGATTCAAAAATGCAAGTCATGCATCGGAAACAGATAGAAGAAACTTATCAAGCCGATCAGAAAACTCTTTTGGAGGCCAGCCAAGCATTGTTAGAAGCTCCTTCTGTTAATCGTGTTCATGCAATTGTTTTCGATACTGTTAAGAAAATTGTCCCAAAATCGATCATAGTTCTCTCTATTGCAGATACCCTTCAGGGATTTGGATATCCTGCGGATGTACATGGGTTAAACCCTTTTGCTTCTTGGTTACAAAAAGTTCTGCCCATTGATATAACTGATATTAAAGTACCTTTAGGAAAAGAAGCGATTGAAGAATTGATTTACAACCAAGGACGAATTGTTTTCATCAAAGAAGGTTTGTTTGAGTTTATGGGAAAAGTTGTGCCAGAAAAAATCTGCCACATGATAGAGAAAAAATTGTCCATTTCCCATATATACCACATTGGGATCTGTTCGCAAAATGATTACAAGGGAGGCATTACGCTTCTACAAGAGCAGCCTTTGGATGAAACCAAGGCAAAAGTTATTGAGGTTCTTCTCAAACAATCCTCTGTTGCCTATGAAAAGCTAGAAGCTTTGTCCAATTATCAAATACAGCAGAATCGATTGAAAAGTCTTTTGAATCTTGTGCAAATCAATACAAATACGGTCCAAGAGTTTCTTGATCTTTCGTTGCAAGAAGTCTTGAAGGCCACAGATAGTAAGATTGGTTTTTTGCTTCGACTTTCTGACGATTTGAGTAAAACAGAGCTGTTATCTTATTCAAACAATATAGTTGAAGACTACGGCATTGAAGAGTTCGAAGAACCCTCTTCTCTATTCCTCCTAGAGTTTTGCAAAAAATCCAAACAATGCAAACAGCCCTTTCAGATAGATGAACTTTCCTTGTCCACGCCAGAAAAAAAGAAAACTACAAGCCAAAAAAAGCAATTGCACAATTTATTGGTCCTTCCCGTTGAGGAGAAAGATCGAATTTGTGCTGTTTTAGTGGTTGGTGAGAAGGAGAAAGAGTACACCAATACGGATATAGAGCAGTTGACTCTCATGTTTGATTCTATTTGGAAATGGGTTAAACAAAAAGAATCGGATCAGGATTTGTTTCAAAGAAAGGAACAGTTGCACAATATTTTGGAATTCTCTCCAATTATTACAATACGATGCAACCATAAAGGGGAACTTCTTGAGTCCAACCGCACTTTTAAAAATTTCGTAGGCCTAGATGGTCTGGCAGAACCTGTTCAACTGAATTGCTTCTCCTTGTTTCATTTTTCCTCAAGTGATGTCGAAACACTTCAAATCAAAGGGCTTGTAAAAACAGAAAAGACTGTCAATGCAGAAAGATGGAAGAAAAAGATTCCAGATGATTTTGAGATAACACCTGTACAAGGGTTACATGATTTTGATATTATTTGTAAAAAAATGCATATAACTCCAGACAGTGATGAGTTTGAATATATTATGCAGGTGCATGATATTACTGAAAGGAAACAAATTGACCGAGCAAAAAATGAGTTTATACAAACCGTTTCTCACGAAATGAGAACTCCCCTTACCTCCATCAAGCAATCCGTTCTATTGATGAAGGAATATTCTTCAAGTATGTCCCCGGATCATTTTCAGCTATTAGACATTTCAATTCGCAACACAGAACGCTTAACAAAGCTCATCCAAAACATATTGGATTTTCAAAAACTAACCACTTTACAATCCTATTCTTACAAGAAGTATGATTCCATTAATGATTTGATAAAACAAGTTGTATCTGACTTTTCCCTTCTTACAATCGAGTCCGATGTGGCCTTCGAGCTCAAATTAGAAGAAGATCTACCCCTCGTATTGATGGATTCTGAAAAGATTTCACAAGTACTTGTGAACTTGATAGACAATGCCGTTCAATGTACCCCTCAAGGAACCATTACTATCGTTACAGAAAAGCTTGCACGAGAAGAGCAAGTGAAGATATCGGTTGTGGATACAGGAGTAGGGATTGAACCAGAGAATATTAAAAAGCTTATGCAACCATTTTTTAAGATTCTACGCAATGACATCAAAATAACAGAAGGAACTGGATTGGGTCTTCCAATTTGTAAAAAGATTTTAGATCTTCATGGAACAGACTGCTATGTTGAGTCAACACCTGGAAAGGGTAGTACGTTTTACTTTTATTTGCAAATGCAGTCTACCGAGGATGTGCAATAGTTACTTTTTGGAAGTGTAAAAACAAAGGTGGCTCCGCCGTTTTGGGTTCCTTTTGCCCAGATATCTCCATCGTGTTTCTGCAAGATTCTTTTTACAAGAGCTAAACCAATTCCGGTGCCTTCGAAGTCATTTGGAGAATGGAGTCGTTGGAATAAGACAAAGAGTTTATCTTTATAGGTTTCATCAAATCCTACCCCGTTATCTTGAATGAAGTATTCCACTGCAGAATCGACAACTTTCCCCCGAATGTTTATGATTGGATGAGGCTGCTTAGAAGAAAATTTAACGGCATTGTCAATGAGATTCCACCATACTTGTTGAATAAGTACCCTGTCTCCCCATGCATTGGGAAGATCATTTATGTACACCTGAATTGGCTTGGAACTTTCTTTGGGTACAATTTCTTGGATACACCGTTCTACAATCTCCTTCATATGAAGCGTTGTTTTGTGCAGTTTGCTTTTGGATAATCGAGAAATGTATAAAATTCCTTTGATCAAATCATCCATTTTTGATGTATTCTTTTGGATGACTGTAAGCAGTCTTATGCCATCTTCTGTAAGAGTATTTCCATAATCCTCTTGCAGCATGGTAGCATATCCTTGAATTGCTCGAAGAGGAGCTCGTAGATCGTGAGAAACAGAATACGAAAATGCTTCTAAGGCAGCATTTGATTCTTCTAAATCCATGGTTCGCTTTCGAACTTTTTCATCCAGTTGCTGGTTTAACTCTTGAAGATCTTGTTGACTCTTTTCTAAATCCTTCACAGCTTGTTTGTTTGACAAGACTAGAGTTACAATTTTTCCAAGAAGAACGGTTGCTAGTGGATACATAGTGATCATAAGAGGGCCAATGAGTACTAGGGTTTCTTTTACAACATTTCTTGGAAGGGCAAGAAAACATGCAATTACACCTAGATGCACATACAAACCAAACATGTATATCTGAAACGTTGAAATTTGTTTGTTTTTAGCGGTGTAACGAAAATAGAAGATAGTTCCAACAGTGGCAGAAACAAGAGCTGTTAAACACCCTACCCAAACACCAGGCCCTCCTTGAAACAAGCGGACAGCAATTACCATAAGGGCAGCCATAAAGGCAGCAATGGGACCGAAAAAGAGACCTGCTATGCTGATGAGAATAGACCTGCCATCAAAGATAACTCCTGGTTTCAACACAACCGGTTGCAACATCCCAATGACAGCGCCTATCCCATATAGGAAGCCATGGATTATCGGAATACCTAGATGTGTTTTTTGGCGAAAGCTTAAAAGAATAGAGATGACCCCAAAACTTGTAATCGTGCCAAGATTAAAAAGTATTGTTAGAAAAATATTCATTGCGGTATCCTACTCAAATTTGTGAAAAATGGTTTTTTGACAGTACATCAACGAAGAGTCTTAGGAATTTTGTTTAAGATTAGCCAATACAATCCAATTTCTTGAATAGAATGAGAAAACTTTTGAAAATCAATTGGTTTTGTGATGAAGCTGTTGACTCCCAATTTGTATGATGCAATGATATCCTGATCCATGTCGGAGGAAGTAAGCATAACGACAGGAATAAAAGAGGTAGAAGGGTGGCTTTTGATAGCCTGCAGAACTTCCAATCCGTTAACTTTGGGTAGTTTCAAGTCTAGGAGGATAAGTTTCAGCTTGTGATTATCATTCTTCTTCTCTGCGAGATTCTCGGGTAATAAATACGACAGAGCTTCTTCTCCATCCGAAAGAACGGTTATATTGTTTGCTAAATTGTTTTTTCGCAATGCTCGAAGGGTCAACTCAACGTCGTCGGGGTTGTCTTCAATTAACAAAATTTCAGTAGCATCTATTGAATCCATAGTTATATTCCTCCTAAAAAGCACTTTTAAAAAGTATAGACGAAAACGTTTTTATCAACAAGGAATTTTTGGTTTTACGAAGAAACTCTATTTTGAATGGTTCATTCGTCACCGAATACACTGGAAAACTCTAGATATTACCCTATGATAAGATGTATAGACTGTTCTATTGCTTTGTTCTCAAATATCAAAATGGAGGTCATAATGAAATCCTTGACTGAAGAATGTTTGCTTTTGTTAAAACCAGATTGTGTTAATAAATGTTGTATTGGGGAGATCATTTCTCGTATTGAGAAAACCGGACTGACGATTACAAGACTGAAAATGATACAGGCATCATCAGATATTATAGGCAAGCATTATCCAGATGACCCCTCATGGTTGAAAAGTGTAGGTTTAAAGAAAATCCAAAAGTTTCAGGCAAAAGGACAAATATTGAGTGAAGACTCTCTTTCCATTGGCAAGAAAGTACGATCATTATTAATGCAGTATTTTTCTGGGAAGAAAATTGTTGCTTTGACGGTTGAAGGAATCAATGCGATAGCTTGTATGAGAAAAATTGCAGGAAATACAGAACCTTTTTCTGCGAAACCTGGAACCATCCGCAGTGATTATTCGACTGATTCGTATGAAATTGCTGATGCATTAAACAGGCCGATTCAAAACTTGATTCATGTTAGCGATAGCCCAGAATCGAGCCACAGAGAAATTGATATTTGGTTCTCCCACCATTGTGAAACTATGTAGCAGATAAACCCAAATGTTATTTTTTGAAAACCGTAATAATTCTTGGAGAATTGTTCCTACACGGTGAACCATCATAATCACCAAAGGTCTGTACTACTTTCAATTGAGCTTGTTGCCCTATTTGCAGTATCTCATGCTCTGAGTAAAGGCGGATGATTCTTTCTGATTCCGTTGCAATCCCATTGTTGTCTATTACAATCCGAAGAGTTCTATGTCTTGAGGTTTTTTGATAGAAGGTATTTCTTTCTAAAAGCCATCCAAAAGACTTTTTGCGCCATTTTTCTTTGCAGAAAAATCGAAGGAGATAATCACGGTTTTCTACATCTAGTAGGCAAGTGCCATTTGGTTTCAGGGAAGTGCGAATTTGAGACAACAAGTTGCTATTCTCCTCATCGGAAAAATATCCAAAAGATGTAAAAAAAACAATCACATGGTCAAATTGATTCTTGAAGGAGATCTCGCGAGCATCTTTACAAATTGGACAAATGGGTAGATGTTGTTGCTCAGATTTGATTTTTAATTCATCAATAAACGATGGAACAAAATCCACAGCCGTCACAGAATACCCTTTTTTTGCGAGTACAAGGGTGTGTCTGCCTTTCCCACAAAACAAATCCAAGAAAGATGCCTGTTTCTTTGGCTGGAGAGCCTTCTCTATGAAACATACTTGATTCTCGGTATATTCGGGAAGGATGGAATCAAGTATTAGATTTCCATAGGACTCGTCAAAGTATGCATGAAACCAATCATTCTTCATTTCTTAGGACAGCAGTTACTAAATGTGGCGTGCAATACAATTTTCGGATGTTTTTTGGAGGCAAATTGAAAAAGATGCTGAATGGTATGAAACACACTGTCTTGGGGACCTGCAATAATCGTGTTCATAGATCCGAAAGAAATATCGACAGGAAATTTGGATAACTCTTCGAGACATTGATCAACAATTGTGCCATAATCAACAATACCCAGTGGTAGTATAGAAAGACTACATTGGAGGAAGGGGCACGTTGTCTCCATTAACTCACTCCTTGTTGCGATGCAGCATAACCCGTACCACGCTGTTTCTTAATATCATTTGCGACCCGTTGCAGGTTGTTTAGGGGTAGATAAATACCTCGTCTTTCAACTGCTTGAAAGGGATTCTCAAGAAATTCATTCTGAAAATTGGGATCCATATACAAGAATTCTACAAATTTTTGCCAATTCACAACTTCAATATCTCGGAGCATTAAAACCGCATCTTGACGAAGATTTGGTGGAAGAATAGACCGTTTCAGAGAATCGCTGAGTAGTTGGATGGCCTTTTTATGGTCTCCTTTAATGACAAGAAGATTTGCTTTT
>Ga0334898_1000420_pt1 | contig 68990 bp, 58 predicted proteins | sample GraSluR3_MG_10_FD_207228 | JGI IMG/M metagenome (GOLD analysis project Ga0334898, IMG submission 207228) | Sludge microbial communities from methane-producing bioreactor in Wageningen University, Netherlands - Granular Sludge_3_08-R3 | ecosystem: Engineered > Bioreactor > Anaerobic >... | reverse complement strand
ACCAGGTGCTCTGGTCGCAGGGGGGTGCCCCGCTTGCCCTCCCGCGCCGGAAATCGGTCGGGAGGTCCATCGAATCTTGAGATCCCGAATTCCAGGCCGGGCGCTGCCCGGACTCCGTCTCCTCCTTCTCTTCCTGCTGCTGGCCCTGCTGGTCTTCGTCCCCTGGACGGCCCGCAGCCAGGCCGACACCCCTGCTGGCCTCTTCTACCACTTCCGGGACCAGGCCATCCCCTTGAGCGTTGTTCCCAACGTGGTGGCCGTGCGCCTGGCGCCCGGAGCCACCCTGGAGCGGACGGCCGGTCGAGTCCAGCCCCTGGGCCAGGGAGCCTGGCGCCTGGTCTCCACCGCCGGCAAGGCGGGCGCCTCCGAGCAGGCCCGCGAGATGCTGGACGAGTCCGGGGTCGAGTTCACCTCGCCCGTGGTCCAGGCCGAAGGGGGCCGGGCCATCCTGAGCGATGAGATCCTGGTCCGCTTCCGCCCGGAGGCGACCCCCGAGCAGATCGACTCGGCCCTGCAGGGCTTCACCCCGATTCCCCGCCAGCACCTGGCGGAGCGCTCGCACCTGGTGCGGGTGGCCACCCGCTCGGGCCTGGAGGCCCTCCAGCAGGCCAACCGCCTGGCGAAGCTGCCCTTCGTGCAGTACGCCGAGCCCAACTTCATGAACCTGCTGGACCAGGACCTTCAGTCGGCGCAGAGTGCCTCGGCTCCGAACCTCGAGGCCCTCACCGCCCGACTCACCGCCCCCGTCCGCTTCCAGGCCTCCCCGACGGCCCCTGCCCGCGAGCCCGTCGACTTGCGGGGAGCCGCCACCTGGACCACGATCCTGGACGAGGACTTCTCCAAGGCCTTCCCCGGCGAGGGGTGGACCGTCTCGGGGAACCCCACCTGGGGTCGCGTCGGCTTCAGCGAGACCGAGATCCGTCTGTGGCCTGCCGCCGGCGGGTCCAACGCCGTGCCCTGGCAGGACGGCACCCCGACCAACCTCGACGCCCGGATGACCTTCGGGCCCTTCGACCTCTCGGACGCGCAGTTCGCCCGGATGGTGATCCGGCTGGACGAGAACGTCTCGGAGTGGATGGGCGAAGGCCTGGGCGTCTTCTACTCGACCGACGGCGTGAGCTTCTTCCCGGCCGACATCCGGGTCATGGGGGGCGGCTACGGATACAGCTACAGCTTCAATCAGGACCCCGGCCAGGACCCGGCAGCGGTGATCGCCGATCTGCGCGGTGAGCCCCAGGTCTGGATCGGCCTGGTGTATGTCACCCTCGACCCGGCCGGGTCGCCAGGCCCCTTCATCAAGAGCATCCAGATCAAGAAGGCCACCCGGGCTGGGCGGGCCATCTCCAACGACCCCCTCTCGCACCTCCAGTGGCACCTGGACAACGTCGGGCAGACCGGCGGCACGCCGGGAGCCGACATCCGGGCCGTCAACGCCTGGGCCCGGACCGAGGTGGATCCTGACCTGGTGGTGGCGGTGATCGACACCGGAGTCGAAGAGCACGAGGACCTCAACTGGATCCCCGGTTATGATGCCACTGGCGGCGGAGGGCCGGGAACCCCGGGCCCCAACCATGGTCACGGGACTGCCTGCGCCGGCCTGATCGGGGCCATCGGGAACAACGGGATCGGCGTGATCGGCGTGGCCCCGGGCGTGAAGATCATGCCGGTGCGGGCCTCGGAGGATGGCAGAACCATTCCGAATGACGCCGCCGCCGCGGGCATCCGCTGGGCCTTCCAGAACGGAGCCCGGGTGCTGAGCAACTCCTGGGGCTTCGGGCTGCCCTCCGCGGAGATCCACGAGGCCATCATCGAGGCCACCGAGGCCGGGGCCGTGGTCCTTGTCGCCTCCGGCAACACCCAGGGCGGGGAGGTGAGGTACCCGGCCCGCTACCCGGAGAGCATCGCCGTGGGCTCCTCCAACCAGTGCGATGAGCCCAAGCGGGTCGACGACCAGAGCATGGATCTCTACGGCCACAACTCAGGCCCCGAGATCTCGGTCGTGGCCCCGGGCACCTCGATGGTCACCACCGACCTGATGGGGGCCGAGGGCGATTCGGACGGCAACTACACCACCAACTTCAACGGCACCAGCTCCGCCACCCCGGTGGCTGCCGGCGTGGTGGCCCTGATGCTCTCCGAGACTCCGACCCTGACCGTCGGAGAGATCCGCGACCTGCTCCAGCGGACGTCCGACAACATCGATCCCGTGCGGCCGGTGGGAGAATTCGTCAACGAGCTCCTGGGGTACGGACGGGTCAACGCCGATGCCGCCCTGCTGGCGGTCGAGACCAAGCGGGCCCTGGGAGCCAGCGCCATGGCTGCCGGGCAGAACACGGGTCTGGGCCCCAACGGCGGCGGCTGCTTCATCGCCACCGCCGCCTACGGCTCAGCCTTCCATCCCAAGGTGGCCGTGCTGCGCCAGTTCCGTGACGAGCACCTGCTGACCAACGCCCCGGGCCGCGGCCTGACGGCCCTGTACTACCGCACCTCTCCGCCCGTTGCGGCCTTCATCCAGGACCGTCCGGCCCTGCGGGCTGCCGTGCGCGCCTCCCTGACCCCCGTGGTGGCCGCGGTGGAATACCCGCTGCCAGCCTTGGGTGTGGCCCTGGGCCTGGCCTTGTTGGCCCTCTGGCGTCGCCGGTTGCGCCAGGTCTGAACCTGGGGTCGACCTGACCCTCGCGCCCCCGGGTGCCTCGGTGCCCGGGGGCGCCTGCGTTTGGAGACGGAGTCCTCAGCCCTCGACCAGGGTCAGGTTGAAGCTGACGTCGCGTCCCCCAAGGAAGGCCAGGAACGCATCGTAGTCCTGCACGTTGAAGCAGCCCGCCGAGCTGGTGGTGCCGGCGTTGCCGCGGTGCAGGCGGATCTCGTTGCTGTGGCTGGGACTGGCCATCTCGGAAGGCGAGTAGACCCCGTCGGCATTGCGGTCCACCGCCGTCGGGACCGTCATGTTGTTCGTGCTGCTGCCCACGATGAAGGCATCGTTGTTGAACTTGCCGTCCCGCCAGCGGGGCGTGATCGTGTAGTTGCCGGGAAGCACCATCTCGGGGTTCCAGCCGCCGGAAGGCGTGGTGAACCCGGGCCGCGTGGTGGCCGCGAAGGCCTTCATCTGCCCGTCGGGCTTCAGCACCACGAAGACGTCCTCGTAGGCCTTGGTGCCGTCGTTTTCGGTGCGGATGGCCAGGACGGTGGGCTGGCCGTCCGCAAAGAGCTTGCCGCCCTGGGCGCGGATCATGGCCGTGGCCTTCTCCCAGGTCAGGTCCTTGAGGTTCCCGACCTCCACGGGCGCAGAGGTCTTCGCGGGGAGGGGCCGTCCTGCGGCGTCGATGCCCAGGCGCTCGCGGGCCTCGGGGGCCGGCGAGCCGTCCAGGAAGCGGCCATCTCGGAGGGTCTGGTAGTCGGCGCCCTGGCCGGCCAGGAACTCCTTGCGGCTGACCTGGCCATCCCCGTCGGCATCATACTTCCGGTAAGACTTGTTCTCGGCCACCGAGAAGGAGTCCCCACCCCCGGCCAGGGCTTCGAAGGCCTGGTTGCTGAGGTTGGACCTTTGCTGCTGGCGTGCCTCCCGGCGTCCGGCGAGGACCTCCCGGGCCGTGACCTGCCCGTCGCCGTCCGCGTCGAACTTCCGGAGCATCCGCTCCTTGTCCTCGCCCTCCATGCCCGCCAGGTTCTGCTCGATCCGTGCCAGTCTGGCTGCCTTCATCTCGGCGCGGCGTCCGGCCACGAACTCGGCGGCATCCACGTGCCCGTCCTGGTTCTGGTCGTAGCTGGCCGACCCGAAGCGGCTGAGCCGGCTCATCTCCTCGGTCGAGAGCTTGCCGTCCTTGTCCGCGTCGAGGGCTTCGAAGGAATTCCGGCGGTGGAAGTCGACCCGGTGCTCCCGCCTGGAGAGTCTGCCGTCCCCGTTGGCGTCCATCTCGGCGAAACTCGACGGATCCACTCGAAGATCCCGCGCGCTCACCTTTCCGTCGCCGTCCTTGTCGAGGGCCTTGTGCTCGGCGGCAAAGTTGGTGGGACGGGTCGGCTCCTGGCTGGCCGGGGGCGTCTCGGCCGCCTGGGACCTTCCCGGAGGCGGGCCCGCGAGGCTGCGCAGGTTCAGGAAGAGGGGCGAGTCCTCCCTCCCGGTCTCGGTGGACGGCCTGAAGGAGTCCGAGGTCGAGGGCTGCGAGGGACTCCTCGGCGGCGAGGCGACCTCCCCTCGGGCCCTGGTGGCGGCGGCGTTGGAGGCCGTGGGTGCCGGCGCGTTGCTGGAGGACTTCGTGGAGTTGACCGAACTGGTCTCCTGGACCTCGTGCACAGGGTTTTCGCTCATGAGACCCCCTCCTGAACCTGGTTCCTCAGTCTGGCCTGCGCGAACTTCCACGCGCAACGCGGGAGTTGTAGACAAGATGTTGCCGATGTTTCCGGGTTGTTGACGGAGTTCGGCTCTCTGGTTCGAATTGGAGTCTGCCGGGGGGCGGCCTTCGACTCTCTCTCGCCGGCAGGCCGCGGGCCAGGACTTGGAGAAGTGAGGCGCGCTGGCAAGGGAATCCCTGGAAATCCTGGATCGTCTGGGGGGATGGGGGAAAACGGTGTCTGGCATCATCTCAGCCTGGGTCTCCCGACTGCGCGGTCGGCGTGGCGGTCCTGAATCGTGGCGCGACGAGGCCTCTTTCCTGGAGGTCACCGCGGACTCCGAGGGCCTGCTGACGATCCGCTCGCTTCTTCTGGATCGACCTCTCTTCCGCATGCGCGCCGCCCTGGCGCCGGCCGGCGAGAGGGGGGGCGGGCGTCTGGAGATTCCCCTGGCGGCTTCGGGCTCGAGCAGACCCTGGCTTCGCGTTGAGGTCCAACGCTCGGGAGAGCCGGTTCCCGGCAGCGTGGCCTTCCTGGTCCGCAGCCACGGCGAGCGGAAGCGGGATTCCCAGACCCTGGTCTTCCAGTTGGAGTCCCCCGAGGCGGGGGTCCGCTACGTCTTCGAGGGAGATTCGGATCTGGAGGTCCTGGACGTGGCCTCTGCGACGCCGCTGCCTTCGCTCTTCGACGGAGTCCCCTCCGCGCAGGACATGGCCAGCTTCCTGAACCAGTTGACGCATGGCCGACGTCGGGTCCCCCAGATCCTGGGCAGCCTGGCCCGGTGTGCTTCACCCGCGGCCGCGGCCCGGGCCCAGGAACTGGCAGCCCGCTGGCCCGCCGAGGCGGAGCCGCAGCCTTTGGTGCAGGCCCTGGGCCGCCTCTTCGAAGAGCGAGGCCATCGGGTCAATTCCGAGTCCCTGGAGGCCTTCTGCCTGCTGGTGGACCTGGAGCGCGGGGCCGGCCCCGGGATCTCGCCGGCCGCAGCCCTGGCCGTGGCCGATCTCTTCGCCTTCCCGTTGGACCAGGAGGCCTGGGACTCGAACTTCGCGCAGTTCGGAAGCTTCTCGGAGGCCCTGGAGGGCGCGCATGAACCCGGCGCCGTCCGACTGCTGGAGAAGTTGCGCCAGCAACGTCGAACTCCGCTGGACATCCTCGAGGACCTGGCCGGCGATTCGCAGAGCCGCCGCGTCGCCGCCGCCGTTCGAATCCTCAAGCCGCTGCTGCCCGGCGGGCGCATCCGGGTCAACGAAGAGCAGTTGGCGCTTCTTCCCCTGCTGCAGGACAGCGGTCGCCCGGTCCATCCCGAGACGATGTTGGCCTTGTGCCTGTTCGTCGATCTGGAGACCGGGGATCTCGACCGCGAGCGCCTGCAGGCACTCTCGACCGGGGCGAATACCCTGGACACCTCCATGTATGCCATGGTCGCGGTGGCCGGAGCGTTCGGGTTGGAGCTGGAAGCCTTTGCCCTGGAGCCTGAACCGGGAGACTCCGAGGCCCACCGGGTGGGCCGACTCGCCACCCGCGCCGAGGGTGGCCTGCTGGCCTGCTTCCGCCGGGCTGGCGAGGCGGGGCGCCGCTGGGAGTGGGTTCGAGGGGCCGAGGACTTCCTGCGGGCCGAGGGCCACGGCCTGGACTTCAGCGGCATCTTCCTGGCGCGCCTGGTCGGAGACGGGCGGGAGCCCCTCCAGCCCCTGGACCCGGCCCGCCTTCACGACCACGGCGAGGTGCTCTCGCGCCAGCAACTGGCGTTGCGCCAGATCCAGGCCGCCCTGCGGCGCATGGCCGGCGAGGCCCTGGACCGGGTCTTCCTCAGCCAGGAATCCTCGGTGCTGGAGGCGGCGTGCGAGTGGCTTGGCTCCGGCGGGGCCGCCCGAATCCTGGACCCCCTGGTCCCACCCGAGACCCGCCGCCAACTGGTCGCCTCGCTCAGCCGGGGAGGCCTGGACGTCCGCGCGGACCGCCGCCTGCTGGCTGCGGCGGGAGCCCAGCCTGCGTTGGAGCTTCTCGGTTTGCTGCTGCTTCAGCAGATGGCCCTGTCGCCTCACCTGAAGCTGAACGGAACCTTCCGCCACTTCGATGATCGCGCCATGCGTGCCACCCTGCTTGAGCGGGTGACCGAGCTGGCGGCCTCACCCGAAGTGACCTTGAGGACCCTGGCGGTCCGCTTGATGGCTTCGGCGGACCTGGCCGCGGATCGGGCCACCCGTCTGGGCATGGAGTACCCGTTGGGTCTGGCCCGGGCTGATCTGGACGCCGGAGTCCAGGCCGCCGCGGTGGAAGCCCTGACCCGGCTGGCTCTGGTGGACCTGGTGGCCCTGCCCCAGGCTGTCGAGGTGGTCCCCTTCCAGGAAGGCCAGGGGGTCGTGCGCAGCGTCTTGTCCGAGGCCGACTGTGCGGGCATCGCTTCGGCGGTGCAGGGATGGCTGGAACAGGTCGCGCGGGTGGATTCCGTCCGGCCGATGGGCCTGCCGATCACGGACGCCGAGGGGAGCCTGGACCCGGAACTCTCGCGTCCCCTCATCGAGTTGCTGGCCACGCTCCAGCAGGCCTCGCGCCACGATGGTTCCCTGTCCCGCGCGCGCTGGCTGGCCCTGGCTTCGCTGGAGGACCTGGCCGCCGCGGGCCGCGCCCTGCTGGAGGCCTGGAGGCTTCTGGCCCGTCAGGAGGGTCGGGGCCTGGAGGAGCTGGACCCCGAGGCCTGCAGCCTGGAGTTCCGCCTGTTGGTGGAAGACCAGGCGCCGAGGTTGCTGCAGCGCTGCGGTGGCCTTCCCTCCCTGGGCGGTCCGGGGCGACCCCTGAACCTCTACCGGCAGGCGCCCGGTCGCTCTTTAGGACCTCTGGCCACCTTCGAGAAGTACCGGGGCGTGGTGGTGACCGAGGAAGCCCCCATGTTCACCGAGATCCTGGAGCGCGCCCGCCGCGCGGACCTCCGCCGGGTCCGGGTCTTGCGCCTGCCGGGCTTCAACGCGGCCCAGGCCGAGGGGTTGCCGGACCTGCAGACAGCCCGACTGGACACCACGGTCGAGTTGCGCGAGGTCGAGGTGCTGGATCCGGTGACGGCAGCCTTCCAGCCACTTCCCGGCTGGCTGGCCCGCTCCCGGACCGAGCTGGGGTTGGACTCCGAGCCGGCTGAAGACCTGCAGGCCGTGGTGGCCCTGGCCTCGGGACGCAAGCCTCAACCCATCGCCTCCCGGGTCGAGGAGGACGCCTCGCCGGCCAGGGATGGTCCGTCGGGACGGGACCCGGAGGCCCTGCCTCGGGTGGCTGCCGCGCTGGCCCGGCAGTTCGAGCTGGAAGGCGCGCAGGAACGCCTGCAGGGTCTGCTGCTCCAGATTCTGGGCTGATCGCCCGGGTTCAGGGCTGCTGGGAGCGCTTCTGGGCGACCTCCACCATCTGTGAGGCCAGGTCCTGGGCGCACTGGAGGGCCACCTGGCGCACGACGTCCCGGTAGCCGGCCGTTCCCTGGCTGGCCCGGGTCAGGTCGCTGCGGAACACCGCCACGGGCCCGTTCACCAGCACCTGTCCGGATTGGGCATCGACGATGCCGAGTCGGGCCAGGCCTCCGACGGTCAGCAGGCTCTGGGGAGCCGCCTCGCCCACGGGGACCGGCTGTTGGGACACCAGGCTGGAGGCGGTGCGGGTGAACTGGTGCTGCAGCCGGAATTCGACCTTCGACCAGGCGACCAGGGGGGTTCCGAACTGGTGGGCCAGGGCCACGGCGGTGGTCGGGTCAGGCTCCTGGGTTGGGTCCAGGGCCGCCAGTCGCGGGTCATCGGCCGCGGGCACGACCAGGTCCACCTGGGCGTGGGCCTTCTCGACCGCCTCTTCCACGGCGCGCAGGAACGTCGCAGAGTCCATGCCGGCGAAGCCGTCGGTGTCTTCCAGCTCCAGGGTCAGCGGCAGCAACAGCATCTGCACCTTGCCCTGGGGTTCTGCCTGGGCCTGAAGGACGCAGGGGGCGGCCAGCACGAGGACGGCCAGGATGGTCAGAAAGATGCGTTTCACGAGGGGTTCCCTCCCAGGATGGCGGGTTGCAGGTTCAGAATCTTCCGGGTCCTTGCCCGAGGCCGTCGGATCTCCTGCAGGACCTGGCTCTTCAGGAGGTCTCGCCGGGGAATGCCCTGGAGTCTGTTCGGGCCCGGGATTCTATCTGGCCCGGTCTTCGGGCCCGGAGGAGGTGGCATGCAGGTCTACAGTCGGATGCCCAGCCCGCTGGGCGAGCTTCTGCTCACGGCCGAGGAGGGAGCCCTGACAGGAGTCTGGTTCGAGGGGCAACGCCAGCCCTGCGGAGAACGCGATGACGCGGCCCTGGCCGAGGCCCGCCGTCAACTGCAGGCCTGGTTCGAGGGGCGGCTGCGGGTCTTCGATCTGGCCCTGGCCCCGCAGGGGACGCCCTTCCAGCTTCAGGTCTGGGACGAGATCCGCCGGATCCCCTTCGGCAGCACCCGGAGCTACGGCGAGGTGGCCTGTCGGCTGGGAAGACCCGGCGCATCCCGGGCCGTGGGCGGGGCCACGGGTCGGAATCCTCTGTCCATCGTGGTTCCCTGCCACCGCGTGGTGGGCGCCGGGGGAAGCCTGACCGGTTACGGCGGGGGCCTGGAGCGCAAGCGCTTCCTGCTGGAACTGGAGGGGATTCCAATCCGCTGAGCGGCGGATTCAGGCGGCTTCTGGCAGGGGCCTTCGAGCGGAGTCTGGAACCTCCAGGGCGTGTCCCGTGCGCTGCTGGTCCGCCGCCTGGGCCGCTTGGCCTACCTGCCTGCCATGACCTTGATGGAGGAGGTGGTGAGGCGCCGGAAGGCCGGAGAGATCCCCGATAGCCTGCTTGTTCTGGAGCACGAGCCGGTCATCACCTGCCCGCCGCGCTCGCCTTCCGAGCTGCTGCTGGCCGATCCCGAAACCCTGCGTCGCCGCGGGATCGAGATCCATCCCACCAGCCGTGGAGGGCTGGTCACCTATCACGGGCCCGGTCAACTGGTGGCCTATCCGATCCTGGACCTGCGGCCCGACCGCTGCGATCTGCACCGCTACCTGCGGGACCTGGAGGAGGTGGTCCTGCGGGTCCTGGCCCGCCTGGGCATCCAGGGGACGCGCCGGCCCGGGCTGACGGGAGTCTGGGTGGGAACGGAGAAGGTGGCAGCCCTGGGCGTCCGGGTCAGCCGCTGGATCACCTCCCACGGCCTGGCCCTGAACGTCGGGATGGACCTGGCCGGCTTCGACAGCATCATCCCCTGCGGCCTGCGCGCAGCCGGGGTGACTTCCTGCAGTCGCCTGGCGGGGCGCCCCGTGGAGGTGGACGAGGTGGCCTCCCTCCTGGTCCCGATCCTGGGCCAGGTCTTCGAGCGGGTTCCCCAGGAAGAGGATCCCCTCCCAACCAGACAAATCGGGCCGCTCGAGGCGGCCAGGAATCCAGGGCCGCCCAAAGCGGCCAGCGAGGACCCATGATCCGTCAGCCCGGCGATCCAACCCCGGCCCAAGAGCTTCCCCGTCCAGGCCAGCCCGAGTGGGAGCAGCGAGTGGAGCGCCCCGAGTGGATCCGGGTGCGCATGCACACCGGAGAGACCTATGGCCGGGTCAACTCGCTCTTGCGCGGACATCGCCTGAACACGGTCTGCCAGGAGGCGCGCTGCCCCAACATTCACGAGTGCTGGAGCGAAGGCACGGCGACCTTCATGATCATGGGGGACGTCTGCACGAGATCCTGCGCCTACTGCGCGGTGAAGTCCGGCCGTCCGGGGCCCCTGGATCCTGAAGAACCGTCTTCCGTAGCCCAGGCCGTCGAGGCCATGAACCTCGAGCACGCAGTGATCACCTCGGTGGACCGCGACGACCTGGAGGACTTCGGGGCTGGCCACTTCGCAGCCACCGTCCGGGCCATCCGCCAGCTTCGCCCGAAGACCCGGATCGAGGTGCTGATCCCCGACTTTGCCGGCGAGCCCCAACCCTTGCAGCACCTTCTCGACAGTCGTCCGGACGTGCTGAACCACAACACCGAGACGGTCGAGCGGCTCTACCCCCGCCTGCGCTCGCGGGGGGTGTACTCCCGCTGTCTGGAGCTTCTGGCGCGGGCCCACCGTTTCCGCCAGGATGAGCATCCCACCATGTTGGTCAAGTCGGGCCTGATGGTGGGCCTGGGCGAGAGGACCAGCGAGTTGCTGGCCACCTTCCGGGATCTGCGGAATGCAGGGGTGGAGATCCTGACCCTGGGACAGTACCTTCGGCCAACCATGAAGCACGTTCCGGTCGAGCGTTTCTATACTCCACAGGAGTTCGAGGATCTGCGAGCAGAGGCCATGGCGATGGGCTTCCGCTTCGTCGAATCCGGGCCGTTGGTCCGCTCCTCCTACCACGCCAGTCGGCATCGGGCCGGAGCCCTGAGAGGGACGTGAGCGACCTTCTTCGTCGTCTGCTCCCCACCGTCTGGGGTCGAGGTCCGGAGGCCGCACCCCAGGACTTCGTCGTCTCCGAGGCGGGTCTGCGCTTCACCGGTTCGGAGGGGCGCCTGGCGATCCTGACAACCTTTGGAGGTCCCCCTCTCTTCGTGGTCGAGAACTTCCCCGGAGTGCGCCCGAGCACGGTTCGCACCGAGCGGGGAGGGAACCCGGCGCTCCTGATCCACTTGGGGCCGGAGCTGACGATCACCTGCGTGCAGTTCGGCCAGACGCCCCCGGGGCAGGCCCAGGTCCTGGTTCGGGCCACCCGCAAGCGCCTGCCCGAGGGAGGGCAGGCCCTGGAGTTCACCTTCGCCCGCGAGGGGGATCAGGTCCGCTACCTGGCCGAGCTGGGGCCCGGCTTGGTGCCGCTGGGGTTTCGCGAACATGCGCCGGCTGAGGCGGTCTTCACCGAGGTCCCGCCGCGGAGCCAGATGGTCGCCTTCCTGAAAGCCACCCTGCACCAGCGGCGGACGGCGCTGCGCAGCCTGAAGGGGCTGGCCCGACGCTGCGCGGATCCTCGGGTCCGAGCCGGGATCGACGACTTCGGGGCCCGCCTCAACCCCGGCCATGACTTCAACCAGCCGGTGATCGAGGAACTCCGTCAGGCCCTGGAGCAGCAGGGGCGTCCGGTCAACCTGAACACGCTGATCGCCCTGTGCCTCATGGCCGACCTCTTCCTGGGGCGCATCGACAGCACCCATGTCGACGACCTGGTGAACCGGGACCGTCCCCTGCTGATCTCCGACGACGCGGCGGCGGCGGCGGCACGCTTCCTGGGAGGACGCCCGGTCCGGGCCGCCGGCAGTGACGCCGATCGGGCCCTGGGCTTCCTGTGGGCCGCCGTGGCCGAGCGTTCGGCGCGCACCATCCTGGAGGATCTGGCCGAGGACTCGGGCAGCGAGACCTCCCGAGCCCGGGTTCGTCGTCTGCTGGAGCGGGTGGCACCCGACCAGGGTCTGAACAACGACGAGCAGGAGGCCCTGCGCAGTTACCTGGCGGCCAGCGGCCGGACCATCCATGCCGACACCCTGGCGGCCCTGTGCCTGTATGTCGATTTCGAGGCGGGAATCCTGGCCGAGGAGGATATCGACGCCCTGACCCCGGCGCGTGCGTTCGTCGACCACTCGCTGTACGCCCTGCTGGCGGTGGCCGGGGCCTTTGAGATGGATCTTCACTGCCTGGTGCTGGGGGACGACGACGAGTCGGTCCGCTGGCAAGGCCTGGAATGCCTGGTGGGGCTGGGCGAGCAGGGAGCCCTGGCGCGTTTCCTGGAGCCGGGACTGCCCGGCTTCCACACCCGCCACCTGCTCGACCCCGCGGCCGTCCAGCAGGCGCGGGCCGAGGGGCTCGGCTTCACCGGCGAGGTCCTGGTCCGCTTCCCCGTCCTGGACTATCTGGAGGTCTCCGACCTGCGGGCCTTCCTGGGGCAGCAGGTCCCGGTGCTGGCCTGCTTCCAGTCGGAGGACCGGAGCGTACGCTGGCGGGTGATCGAGCCGGCTTCCCCCCATCGGGAGGATCTGGAGGCGTTGACCGGTCCCTTCGGCTTCATCGAGGGCTTCCGGGCCTACCGGTTCCACGGCCGGGTGCTGGGGCGGGTGCTCCAGGTCCGCCCCGAGGAACTGGTGGGTCGCTCCTCGGTGGTGGCGGTCGATCGGGATCATCGGGGCAATCGTCACTATCGTTTCCTGGCCGAGGTCCTGGAGCCTGAGCAGATGCTTCAGGCCCTGGGGCAGGGGCTGGAGTGGTCCGGGGGCATCGCGGTCTTTCCCCAGGTGGACGGGCTGCCACCCGATCTGCTCGAGCCCGGACCCGACCACCTGCTGGGACGACCCGAGGACACCTCCGCCGAGGTCCGTCGACTGGAACTGTGCTTCCGGGCGGTGCGAGCGGTGTTGCAGAGGGGCCCCGAAGTCCTCCCTCTGGACCAGCACGCCGAGGCGGCAGACTGCCTGCGCCGGGCCCTGCGCTCGCCTCAGGTCCGCTCGGCCCTGCTGGGGGTCGTGGAACCGGCAACCCGGCACATCCTGGTGCGCCTGGCCGGAGAGGAGGGGCAACCGCCTCCCGGTGCCTTGCGCCTGGCTCCGGCTCTGCTGGATTGCCTGACCTTCCCGGAGGGCCAGCAGGTGGCCGCCTTGCTGGTGCTGCAGGCCCTGTGCTCCAGTCCGCGGGTCCGGATCGCCGGCCTCCGCCGCGAGTGGCAGCCCGAAGCCTTCCAGACCCTCCTCCAGGAGAGCCTGTTCCGCATGGCCTTGTCGGATTCGGTCGAGTTGCGCAGCGCGTCCTGGGCGCTGCTGGCCACCGAGGCGGTGGGCGTGGACCGCTCGCGTCGGGAGGCGGCTGCCTACCTGCTGATGCGCCACCTGGAGGGCCCCCAGGGCGAGGAGGCGGCCCGAGCCCTGGCGGCCCTGGCTCTGGCTCCCACGGTTCCCCTTCCGCCGGCCGTGGAGATCGCGGCGCCCGGTTTCGAGGTGGGGTCGCGCGAGCGCGAGGAGGCCGAGCTGGAAGGTGTGCGGGCGGATCTTGCGGCCTGGCTGGCCACCCCCGGAGGGAGCGAGGAAGTCCCCGCGCGCGCCAACCTCAAGGGAGAAGAGCGCAAGATCCTGGCTTTGGCACGGCTGCTGGTCCAGGTCAACCGATCCTGGCGCCTGGAGGAGGAGGCCGGCCGGGACAGGCGCCTGGCGGTGCTGCCTCCAGGACGCGAGCAGGCCCTTCGCCAGTCCATGCTGCGGGCCTGGACGGCCTTCGCCGAGGCGCGCGGGACCTTCCTGGCCCGACTGGTCGGCGCCGCGAGCGAAGGGGTCTACCAGGACTACCTGGCCTTCCTGGAGGGCTATGGGGCTCGGTTGCCCCATCCGCCCCGACTGGATCTCGCCGTGGAGGTCCTGCCCGCCGGCGAGACGTTGGGCGTGGGCACCTCGCCCCTCTTCCTGAAGCTGGCTGCCCTGATCCCCGCGACGGGAGACCACTTGGGGCCCAGCCTGCTGGAGGTGCCCGACGATTCCCCTCCCCAGATCGCCCTGGACCCTGGGCGCTGCCGGGTCTTCTCGATGGAAGCCCCCTCCTGGAGGGATTTCCTGGCCACGGGAGGGACCGGAGATCGTTCCAGCCTGCAGACCCTGGCGGATCTGTACCGCTCCTTGGCGCCCGGTCGGCCGGCCTCACCGTCCTCGGCCCGAACCCAGGCCCCGCCGGGCTTCGACCCGCCCGAGCCGAACCTGGAAGGGCTGGCCCAGGACCTGAGCCACACCTTCAACCTGCCTCGTGAGCGTCACTCGGCGGCCCTGACCATCCTGGTCGGGCTGGCCGGTCAGAGCGCCCGGCCCCTACCGCCCCGGCGCGGTTCCTGAGGCGGGGGCGGGCCCCGACCACCGGGCCAGTTGGACGAAGGACAAGAGGTTGCAGCCGGCGTGCAGGGCCACGGGGACAGCCAGGTTCCCGGTGAGCTGCCAGGTCAGGCCCAACCCCAGGCCCACCAGTCCGGCCCACAGGCCCGTCAGGGCCAGGCGCCGGTCGCCGGTGTGAAGCAGGCCGAACAGGACGCTGGAAGCCCAAAGGCCGAACTCAGGGGCCAGGATGCCCCGAAAGAAGGCCTCCTCACAGAAGCCGGAGAGAAGCGAGAGTCCGACGGCCCAGGGGAGGGGAAGACCCTGGAACAGGGGTCCCAGGAAGCCGTCCAGGACCCAGCCGGCGTCCGAGAGGCCCCGGTGGCCCAGGAACTGGAACAGTCCGGTTGAGGCCTGGGACAGGAGGCCCCCGGCCAGGAGCGCGACCAGGACTTCAGGGGTGACAGACAGATCCCGCCACCACGGCAGACCGCGCACCAGGCCCCAGGCCAGGGCCGTGGCGCCCAATGCCGCCTGGACCGCCACCAGGACGGGCAAGGCCTGGCGCCATCGCGGAGGAGAGGGCATGGGGCGGGGGGTTCTGCGGGAGGGTCGGCCCTCCTGTTTCCCAGGACGGCTTTGACGCCTTGAGCGGTTTCCCACTCAAGGGTCCACCTGGACCACGTGACATTTCGTGCGGAACAATGCAGGAGGTGCGGGGGTTTCGAGAAACATGGGTATAATGGGTGGGCAGGCCGCAGTCTTTGGTGGGGTCGTGCTTTGGGGCAATTTGACGGGTTGCCGTGGTGGGGGCTCTGGCCAGACGGGCCACCTGGAGCCAAGAACGGTGAACCAGGGAGGTAAGGTGCAAGAGTGGCAAGAGGGATTGACCCCAGTTCCTTTGAGCACGTAGCTTCAAGCTACCGGGAGGTTGCCCGGGCCGCGTCTCAGCAGTTGAACAAGGCGGCCCTGGTCAGCCGCCTTTCCGAAGCCAAAGGAAAGTCTCTCAAAAAGGTCAAGGTCCCCAACGACGACAATGCGCCCCTCCTGCCTCGCGGGTCGACGGTTCATTTCCGGACGATGGATGCCAGCCGCCTGAAACCCGGCCGTTTCGTCATCATCCGCCGGGGTTCGGACCTGGTCATCCGGCGCTTCATCCGCTTGCAGGTCACGACCACCTCCCTGTGGATTCACGTGGCCCGGTTGAACGGTGATCTGGAGAAGCCCGTCACCCCGTCCAACCTCCTCGGGCAGATCCAACTGGCGGAGTTCAAGGAACGGTCCTACGACCCCACCCCTCCGCGGACCCTCAAGGATGTCTTCACCGAGTTCGGGACGTGCACGGTGTTGACCAAGATTGGGCGCATGTTGAAGATGCTGATCCCGGCCCGGTTCCGAAAGATCTCCCAGGGGCCGCAGATCTCGGACTGAGGTCCACCCTCACCGGCCAGGAGGCTGGAGGTGGAAGGAGTGGGCTCCCCGACCGTCCACCAGGACCGAGAGGGCGCGCCCCCAGTACCACCAGAATTCCCGGCCTTCCGTCAGGCCTTCCAGGCCGTTGGCCAGGTCGGGAGAATCCTGTTCCATCTCCTCAATCAGTCGTTCGAACTCCACGGGACTCTTGTGGTCGGGTTCGCCCAGGACGGCGCGCAGTTCCGAGCGTGGGCTTCCCGACCCGGCAACGGGACGGTTGTCCAACTCCAGGCGGGGCCCCGCCACCGACACCACCCGCCCCTCCTCGTCCAGGTGGACGTACAGGGTGCCCTGGCTGGACGTGTAGGTGACATGCGAACCCAGGAACCCCGCAAAGCGGGCTCCAGCCGTGCGGGCCCTGGCTGCAGCGTCGGCGGCCGGCATGCCCAGGTGGATGCCCAGGATCGAGGCGCTCTGCACGCTCATGGGTCCAAATTTCCCCAGAGTCTCCGGGGTTCCTGGTCCTGCTCAGGTCGCTCGTCGCCAGAAGGACAGCGCGGTCTCGCCGTAGCGTTCTCGGCGGAAGAGGCTCAGGGCTCCCGAAACCTCCGGATAGAAGTCCTTGTGGTGATGTTCGAAGACCACCAGGCCTCCCGGGCGGACCAAGGCTTCGAGGCCCGCCAGCGTCTCGGGCCCTTCCGGGGCTCCGTAGGGCGGGTCGGCCAGCACCACGTCGAAGGGCCCCACCACGCGGGCCAGGATGGCCGGCAGCCGGCCGCGCAGGATCGGCCCGAGAGATCCGACCGCCTGCTGGAGGGCCTTCAGCGAACGGGGATCGGACTCCACGAAGACCACCTCCCGGGCGCCCTCCTCCAACGCCGCCAGTCCCAGCGAGCCCGTGCCGGCGAAGAGGTCCAGCACGCGTGCCTGGTCCAGCTCCGAGGCCAGGATGGCCATCAGGGCCTCACGGACCTTGGCCGTGGTGGGACGCATCCCGGGGTGGACGGGAAGCCTCTTGCCTCGCCCCCCCATCAGTGGACCGTCTCCGAAACCCTGGCTTCCAGGTTCTCGAAGTGTTCGCGCAGGACCCGGTGCTCGGGTTGGGCCAGGTCCGGGTCCCGGGCCAGCAGCTCGCGGGCAGCCTCTCGGGCCAGCTCCACCAGGTCGACGTCGCGCAGCAGGTCGGCCACCTTCAACTCCGGGAAGCCCGCCTGGCGGACCCCATAGAAGTCTCCCGGGCCCCGGATCTGCAGGTCCTCCTCGGCCACCTCGAAGCCATCCGAGAGCCGGGCGATGGCGGCCAGGCGCCTCTGGGTCTGCGGACTGGTGGCGTTCCCCATGAACAGGCACCTCGAGGCGTGGGTCCCGCGTCCCACCCGGCCGCGCAACTGGTGGAGCTGGGCCAGTCCGAAGCGGTCGGCGTCCTGGACCAGCATCACGGTGGCGTTGGGCACGTCGACTCCGACCTCGATGACCGTCGTGGAAATCAGGATGTGGTGCTCTCCCCTCCGGAAGGCCTCCATCACCTGGTCCTTCTCGACCGCCTTCATCCGACCATGCAGAAGGGCCACCGAGAACTCGGGGAAGACCTCCGACCCCAGGATCCGGGCCTCCTCGACGGCGGCGGTGGCCTCCAGGCTCTCGTTCTCGTCGATCAGGGGACACACGATGTAGGCCTGGCGGCCTTGGCGAACCTCCTGGCGGATCTCCTCGTAGACGCGCCGGCGCTGCTCGAAGGGGACCGACTCCGAGCGGATGGGCTGGCGGCCAGGAGGCATCTCGTCCAGCCGCGAGACCTCCAGCTCGCCGTACAGGGTCAGGGCCAGGGTCCGGGGGATGGGGGTTGCGGTCATCACCAGGAGGTCGGGGTTCCGCCCCTTCTGGCGCAGCACCGTGCGCTGCATCACCCCGAACTTGTGCTGTTCGTCCACCACCACCAGTCCCAGGTTGGCGAATTCAACGCCTTCCTGGATCAGCGCGTGGGTTCCCACCACCAGGTCCAGCTCGTGGCCGGCCAGCAGCTCATAGGTGTGGTTCTTGCCCTTCCGGGTCATGCTGCCCTGCAGCCGGCCCACCCGGATTCCGGCCGGGACCAGCAGTTCCTGGAGCTTCTTGAAGTGCTGCTCGGCCAGGATCTCGGTCGGGGCCATCAGGGCTGCCTGGAATCCGTTGCGGATGGCCACGAAGGCGGCGAAGGCCGCCACCATGGTCTTGCCCGAGCCCACGTCTCCCTGCAGCAGGCGGTTCATCGCGTGTTGCCGGGTCAGGTCCTCGAGGATCTCGGTGAAGACCCGGCGCTGGGCACCCGTCGGGGGAAAGGGCATCAATTCCAGGAAGGGCTCCAGAAGCTCGTCCAGGGCTTGATAGAAGTGGGCTCGGGGCTCCTGCTGCAGTTCCTGGCGGCGCAGGGCCACCTGGACCTGCAGCAGGAAGAGTTCTTCGAAGGCCAGGCGACGTCGGGCGATCTCGTGCGCCGGGAAGGAGGTCGGCCAGTGGTACTCCACCAGCGCGTCCGAGCGCGCCGGCATGCCCTCTCGCGTGCGCAGTTCCGCAGGCAGCGCCTCGCTGGCCAGCGGGGCATAGGTCGGCACCACCTGGAACTGCAGCTTGCGCAGCCAGCCCTGGGTCAGCCTGCCGGTCAGCGGGTAGACCGGGACGATCCGGCCCGTCGCCAGGGAGGGGCCCTGGGGGGGATCGATTTCCGGGCTGAGCATCTGGATGCCGAACCCGGTGCGCTCGACCTTCCCGAAGACCGTCACCTCCATGCCGGCGCGCAGGTTCTTCATCGCGTTCTTCTGGTTGAACCAGGTCACGACCAGCGTGCCGGAACGGTCGCTCAGGGGAGCCTGGAGGATCGTCAGGCCGGGCCGGGGCTTCTTCTCGCGGAAGGGTCCCAGCCGGCCCCGGACGGTCTCCAGTGCCTCGTGCTTGACCTGGGCGATGGGCTTGATCCGCGTGCGGTCCTCCCAGCGCCGCGGGAAGTGCGTCAGCAGGTCGCCCACCGTCTTGACGCCCAGGTTGCCCAGGAGCCCGCCCAGGCGAGGACCGACGCCCTTGAGGAACTGCACGTCGGCGCGCAGGTTCAAGGTGGCCACCCCGGCTGGAGGGCGGGCAGCCTGCGCGGTTCGGGCCGGAGGAGCCTCGGCGCCGGGGGGGGAGGCCAGGCGGGCCAGGTCCCGGCCAACCTGGACCAGGCGGTGCTGGCGTTCGCCGGCCGACAGGTCGGGGTAGCCCAACAGGGGGCGCACCGTCCGGGTCAGGGCCCGACCTTCCTCAGCAGGGAGGGTCTCGCTGCGCAGTCGGAAGCTCTCCAGCACCCGCTCCAGGTCGCTGCGATTCCGGCAGCCGTCGCGGTACTCCCGGCGCAGCAGCTCGACCATCCGGGCTGCCAGGTTTCGGCTTCGAGGGCTCAGTCCGTCGGGCATGGCGTCGCCTCGGGGGGAGCGGCTTCCTGCGTCAGGCTCTGCTCGATCTGGGCCAGAAGTCGGCTGACGAGGATCTCCTCGGCGACGCGAACCCCGTTCTCGATGGTCCGAGCCATCGCCCGACCATGGCACTTGATGACCAGCCCGCGCAGCCCCAGGAACATGGCACCCCCGTGCTCGGAGTGGTCGTGCGATTGCGCCAGCGAGCGCAGGGCAGGGCGCAGCAGCCAACCTCCCAGGCGGGCCCGGGGTGAAGAACCTGCAGCCTGTCGGACCTGCCCCATGAACCATTCGGCCACGGCTTCGCCGGTCTTGAGGATCAAGTTGCCCGAGAAACCATCGCAGACCGCCACGTCCACCTGCGAGCGGAAGAAGCCCGTGGGCTCGACGTTGCCCACGAAGTTCAGCCCCGATTGCTTGAGCATGGGAGTCACGGCGGCCACCAGGCTGTTGCCCTTGCCCTCTTCCGAACCCAGCGACAGCAACCCCACCCGCGGATTGTCTCGGCCCAGGACCAGGCGGGCATAGACCGATCCCACGACGGCCCACTGCAGGAGCCACTCGGGTCGGCAGTCTGCGTTGGCCCCCATGTCCAGGGCGATCGAGGGGGTGGGATGGGTGGGGAAGACCACGGCCAGGGCCGGGCGCTTGATACCGGGCAGACGCCCCACCCCGGTCAGGGCGATCTGGTGCAGGGCCGCCGTGTTCCCGGCACAAACGAAGGCCTGAGCCTGTCCGTCGCGCACCATGTTGGCCGCCACCACCATCGAGGCCCGCTTGCGCTGGCGGAGGGACGGTCCGGCGGGGTCGTCCATGCTGATGGTGTCGTCGGTGTGGACCACCTGGATCTCGCGCTCGGGCGGGTCAGCCTGGAGCAGAGGCCGGATCCTCGACTCGTCCCCCACCAGGATCAGCTCGCTGCGACAGGATCTCGAGGCGAGGATCGCGCCCCGGACGATCTCCTCCGGCGCGTGATCGCCTCCCATGGCATCCAGGACGATCTTCACGGGCAGAACCTTCGATTTTCAGGATACGGGGGATGCCCCCCGGGGAAGACCTATGTTTCACTTCGCCCCGCTTTCCTTCTCCAGGGTCGGGAATCGGGCTTCCCGGCTCAGAGCACGCCGCGTTGCTTGAGGCTGACGAAGCGGCCCCGGCCGACCACCAGGTGGTCGAGGATCTCGATTCCCAGGATCTCTCCGGCCTGGCGCAGTCGACGGGTCAGGGACAGGTCTTCGGGACTGGGCTCCGGGTCGCCGCTGGGGTGGTTGTGGGCCACCACCACCGCGGCAGCCGAGTGGGCCACGGCGGGCTGGAAGACCTCCCGGGGGTGGACCAGGCTGGAGGTCAGGGTGCCGATGGAGACCGTCTCGGTCTGCAGCAGACGCCTGCGGGCGTCCAGGTACAGGGCCCGGAAATGCTCCTTGCGCAGGGCGGCCATGTCGGCGACCAGGCACCAGGCCTCCTCGGGGGAGGCCACCGAGGGCCCCGGGGCCGAGGCCGCCCGGCGACCCAGCTCGAAGGCGGCCGCCAGGGCGGCGGCGCGGGCAGGTCCCACCCCTCGGGTGCGCAGGAGGTCTCGCGCGGGCGTGCAGGCCAGCCGCGCGGTCCCGGAACCGGCCAGGCTGTCGGCCACCTGCAGGACCGTGCTTCCGGCGTTGCCAGAGCCCAGGACCACTGCCAGCAGTTCCGAGTCGGTCAGCCCTTCCGGACCCTGGCGCAGGATCCGCTCGCGTGGGCGCTGGCTGGACTCCAGTTCGGCAAGCTTTGGAGAGCGGTTGGGGAGAAGCTTGGAGAGGGACATCGGAAACCCCCGGGTCTCGGGATGGCGGGCCGCGCCTGCGGGCGAGGCCGCACCGTGATCGTAGACCCCGGGTTGTGAACGGCCGTGAACGCCAGGTTTCCAAGCTGTGTGCGGAGTGTTTCCGATTCTTGAACCAGGGCTGGACAGGGAGCTTCGGTCGAGGCAGGGAACCTGCATCCATGCTGCAGTGGATGGTGGATTCGACGATCCGTTCGCGGGGGATCCGGGACCCGCAGGTCCTGCGAGCCATGGAGACCGTGCCCCGCCAGCTCTTCGTTCGGCCCGAAGACGCAGCCGAGGCCTTCAGCGACCGGGCTCTGCCCCTGGGTCTGGGGCAGACCATCTCGCAGCCCTACGTGGTGGCCCTGATGACCGAACTGGCTCGAATCTCGCCCGGAGACCGGGTCCTGGAGGTGGGGACCGGCTCGGGGTACCAGGCGGCCATCCTGGCCGAGTGCGGGGCCGAGGTCTTCTCGGTCGAGCGCTTGCCCGACCTGGCCGAACAGGCTCGCAAGAGGCTTGTCGAGTTGGGACTGGAGGTGCACCTCCGGATCGGGGATGGGGCCCAGGGCTGGCCCGAGCATGCGCCCTATCAGGCCATCCTGGTCACCGCGGCGCCCCAGCACGTGCCTCGTGAGCTTCTCCAGCAATTGGACCTGGGCGGAAGGCTGGTGGTTCCCGAGGGGGGGAGGGAAGGCCAGGTGCTGCGGGTGTATCGGCGCACCAAAGAGGGCTTCGAGGTTTCCGACCACGGGGCGGTTGTGTTCGTTCCCTTGCGTTGACGGCGGAGGGTGCGGCCCTTGGGGGCGCGAAGGCGCTCCGGGTCAGCCCCTCCGGCTCAGATCTCGTCTTGGAGGAACCCGTTGTCTTGTCGTGATCTCTTCGCCCCCTTCGCCCGCCTGATGCAGCAGGCCGGTCTGCATCCGCTGCAGGTCGAGGCCTTTCGGCGCCACTACAGCCGGTTGCTGCAAGGAGAGCGGGGGATGCTGGGCTGCGGGGACATCGAGCCGGTCGGTTCCCTGCCGCATCTCGACCAGCTTCCCGCCCCCAGCGAGGATCTCAAGGACCAGGTCGCCGTCCTGAAGCTCAACGGAGGCCTGGGCACGACGATGGGCCTGACCGGCCCGAAGTCCCTGCTGGAGTTGCGCGAGGGGCTCACCTTCCTGGATATCCTGGCCTTGCAGGTGCAGCACCATCGAAGGGCCTCCGGGGGGCGGCTTCCGCTGATCCTGATGAACAGCTTCAGCACCACTCGCGACACCGCCCAGGCCTTGGCCCGCCATCCTCACCTGGAAGACCAGGTGGTTCCGCTGGAGCTTCTGCAGTCGCGGGTTCCGAAGGTTCAGGTCTCAGGTCTCGCTCCGGTTTGTTGGCCCCAGAACCCCCAGTTGGAGTGGTGCCCCCCGGGACACGGCGACGTCTACCTGAGCCTGCACTGCTCGGGAATGCTCGAGGCGCTCACCCGTCAGGGCTTCCGCTACCTCTTCGTCTCCAACGTCGACAACCTGGGGGCCGGGCTGGACTTGAGGATTCCGGCCTGGATGCACGACCAGGGCGTCCCCTTCCTGATGGAGGTGGCCGACCGGACCGAGGTGGATCGCAAGGGCGGGCACCTGGCCCGTCTGCATGACGGCCGCCTGGTCCTGCGCGAGGTGGCCATGTGTCCCGAGGATGAACTCGACGACTTTCAGGACATCCGGCGACATCGCTACTTCAACACCAACAACCTGTGGCTGGACCTTCCCATGCTGGAAGAGGTCCTGACTCGCTGTGGTGGACTGCTGGACCTGCCGTTGATCGTCAATCGGAAGAGGGTTGTCCCGGCAGACCCGGGCTCGCCGGAGGTCTTTCAACTGGAGACGGCCATGGGGGCGGCCATTTCGGTCTTCCAAGGGGCCCAGGCCCTGCGGGTTCCCCGGTCCCGGTTCGCTCCCGTCAAGACCCTGGAGGATCTGCTGGCCGTGCGCTCGGACGCCTACGAGTTGACTCGCGACCATCGGATCCGTCTGGATCCGGAGCGCCAGGCTCCCCCTCGCATTCGCCTGGATCCCGAGATCTATCGGACCGTCGAGGACCTTCAGAGGCACATGCCCTGGGGGCCCCCGGGCCTGCGGGCCTGCTCGAGCTTGAGCATCCACGGCGAGGTGACCTTCGGTCAGGACGTCACCTGCCGGGGCGACGTCGAAATCCTGGCGGCTTCTCCCTGGAGGGTTCCGGATGGAGCCACCTTGAGCGGGTCGGTCCGGAAGCCCTGAGCTTCGGAAGGTCCGCCTGCCTCCCCGGAGAATGGCCCGACCACTATAGGCTGGAAACCCAGCCGGGTTCCCGAATCAAGGAGGTCGGTTTGCGCCGCGCCATCTACCCGGGGAGCTTCGATCCCCTCACCAACGGGCACCTCGACATCATCCAGCGGGCAGCCCGCCTGGTCGATGAGCTCGTGGTGGCAGTGGTGCAGAACCCTGCCAAGAATGCCCTCTTCACGCTTCTGGAACGCCAGGAGATCCTGCAGGAGTGCGTTGCCGACCTGGGGAACGTGCGGGTCGGCAGTTTTGCCGGCCTGCTGGTGGACTACGTCCGCGCTCAACAAGCGCAGATCATCGTCAAAGGGCTCCGTGCCGTCTCAGACTTCGAGTTTGAGTTCCAGATGGCCCTGCTGAATCGGAATCTGGCCCCTGAGGTGGACACCCTCTTCTTGATGACGGCCGACCGTCATGCCTTTCTCAGCTCCAGTTCCGTCAAGGAGATCGCGTCGTTGGGGGGCAGCGTCTCCGATCTGGTGCCCTCCTACGTGGAGGGCAGGCTCCGCGAGAAGTTCGGGCTTCTGCCTGTTCCCGCCCGAGGGCAGCGGGTCGAACGCGACAGTTGAGGTAGACCGGACATGGATATCTACAAGGTCCTGGAAGATCTGGAGAAGGCGATCCGAGAGAGTCGCCGGATGCCCTGGCCCTGGCAGGACCGCTCGGTCATCCGGCGGGACAGCTTCCTGAAGCTCCTGGAGCGTTCCCGCGAGGGGCTGCCCGAGGAGATCAAGCAGGCCCGTTGGGTCGCGCGCGAAAACCAGCGCATCCGCGACGAGGCCGTGGCCCGGGCCGAAAAGGTCGAGTCGGCGGCCCAGGATCGCGCCCGCGAGATGCTGCGCTCGGCCCAGGAAGAGGCGGTCCGACTGGTGCAGGAGAGCGAGATCGTCGCCCGCTCCCGCCAGGAAGCCCAGCGACTCATGGCCGAGGCGGAGGACCGGGCCCGCGCCCGCGAGGCGGAGGCGGCGGAGGTTTCCCGCAAGGTGCGCGAGGAGGCCGAGGCCTTCTCGCAGCGCACCCGACGCGAAGCCGAAGCCTGGTCCCTGCGGGTCCTCAACGGGATGGAGGGAGAGCTGACCCGGATCCTCAGCATCGTCCAGCGCGGGCGCGAGAACCTCTCGGGCAGCGCGCCGGCCGAGCCTCCCCGCGGGGCCGAGCCGACACCGCGCGAGCCCGCTCGCCCCCGGACCGCCTCTGAAGCGCCTTCTCCCCCCCGGGAGACTCCTCGGGGGCGCTCCCGCTGACCTGTGCTGGAGGGAAGGCGGGGCGAGAAGAGAACTACCCAGAACCCCGGACCTCGAGCCGTCGGGCTCGGAGGTCCCCTTCTTGGAGTCCGTTGTGGGCAACGTCCGCTTGGTCAAGGTCAATAAGGTCTTTCAGGGGAAGGCTCCGGTCAAGAAGGCCTGGTATGAGGTCTGGAAGCCCGGGCACATTCCCTCCGAGGTCCACGTGGTCAAGGACGCCGACCTGGAGATCCGGGACGGCGAGTTCCTGGTCCTGGTCGGCCCCTCCGGCTGTGGCAAGTCGACCACCCTGAGAATGGTGGCCGGCCTGGAAGAGGCGACTTCCGGAGACATCTATATCGGCGACCGGCGGGTGAACGACGTGTCCCCCAAGGACCGCGACATCGCCATGGTCTTCCAGAACTACGCGCTGTACCCGCACATGACGGTGTACGAGAACATGGCCTTTGGCTTGAAGCTGCGCAAGTTTCCGCCGTCTGAGATCGAGGAGAGGGTCAAGAAGGCCGCTGGTCTGCTGGACATCGAGCACCTTCTGAACCGCAAACCCAAGGAACTCTCGGGCGGGCAGAGACAGCGCGTGGCCATGGGCCGGGCCATCGTGCGTCGTCCCCAGGTCTTCCTGATGGACGAGCCCCTCAGCAACCTGGACGCCAAACTGCGCGTGCAGATGCGCGCCGAACTCCAGAAGCTGCACCGCACCCTGGGGGTGACCACGATCTACGTCACCCATGACCAGACGGAGGCCATGACCCTGGGAGATCGGATCGTCTTGATGAAGGGAGGGATCATCCAGCAGATGGACACCCCCCTGAACCTGTACGAGCGGCCCGCCAACCAGTACGTGGCCGGCTTCATCGGCAGTCCGTCGATGAACTTCATTCCGGCCCGCCTGGAGGCTGTCGATGGGCGCGTGGAGATCGTGGCTTCCGGCCTGCGCATCGAGGTGCCGGCGGAACGCCGCCAGGGCCTGGAAAGCCACCTGGGCAAGGCCGTCACCTTCGGGATCCGCCCCGAGGACATCTACGACCGCCAGTTCGCGCGCGAGGATGCCCCCATGGCCCACTTCGAGGCCTTGGTGGAGGTCTTCGAGCCCATGGGCTCCGAGGTCTATCTCTATGTCCAGGCTGGAGCAGACCAGCTCGTCTGCCGCGTGGACGCCCACACCTCCGCGCGGGTCGGGCAGACCGCCCAACTGGCCCTGGACCTCCGCAAGATCCATCTCTTCGACCCCGAGACGGAGCTGGCTTTGAACCGTCCTACGGCCTCCGGCTGCTAGGATCATGGACGAGCCCTTGGACAACACCCCGCCAGCGTCGGAAACCTCCCAGGAGGTGCCCATGGACGGGGAACCAGCCGACTTCTTCCAGGTCGGCACCGAGGAGACCGCTTCCCGTCGTATCTACCTGCGCTATCCCTTGTTCCGCGCCCTGGATGACTTCGCCCTGCGGGACACCTCCCGGGAGCAGGCGGGGCTGTTGCTGGGGCGGCGAAGCGAGCAGGACCTCTGGTTGAAGGTGGAGGAGGCCCTGGACGTGGGCCTCGAGGAAGGGGCCACCCGTTTCAGCGAGCGAAGCTGGCAGCGGGCCCGGAGGGTCGCCCGTCACCGCCATCCCGGCTTGGAGGTGGTGGGCTGGTTCCACACCCACCCGGGGAGCGGCGTCGATCTCTCGAGCGAGGAGACCTCGCTTCACCGCGAGCTCTTCAAGGAACCCTGGCAGGTGCTCTACGCCGTGGACCCGGTCCTGCGCGAGAGGGCCTTCCACGTCTGGCGGGACGCAGAGCCGGTTCGAGCCAGCGGATTTCGGATCTACGGCAAGGAGGAAGAGCCGATGAAGGTGGCGGATCGCGAACCCGCCCGTCCCGACGAGCACCTCCGGGAACGCTACGTCGAGCGGAGCCTGGAGAAGCTGCAGAGGCTGGTGCGCCACCCCCCGATCCGCGTGGTGGATTATCTCCTGATCGCCTTGCTGGTCCTGAATCTGCTGGTGCTGCTCTTCCGGCCGGCGCCGCCCGTCCAACTGGACGACAAGGAGCTTCTGGCCTCCCAGGCCCAGTTGACCTCCGACGTGGAAGACCTGGCTTCACGCATGAAGAAGCTGGAGGAGCATCTGGCCGCGATTCGCATGCTGGATGCAGAGCTGGGCCTGGGTGGTGAGACCGCCGCCTCAGAGACTCCCCAGTCCCCGGAACCCCCGGTCCCCGCAACGGATCCCTCGCCCAGGCCGCAGGCCAGGCCGGCTTCGCCGGCCCCGAACGCCTCGACCCCCGGGGCTCGGATCCGCCTGCACAAGGTCCAGCAGGGCGACACCCTGTCGCGGATCACCGAGAAGTATTACGGGACCGCGGATCCCAAGGTCGCCGATGCCCTGGGGCGCTACAACCGCTTGAAGGCTCCGAGCTTTGACATCTGGCCGGGGGACACCCTGAAGATTCCGCCCCGCTCGGCCTTGAAGAGTTGACCGAAAAGCTCGTGCACCTGGGGGTTCAGGCCTTGGGGTGCGCCTGCCTGACCGTGTTGGGCTGTCTGCCTGGGGCGACCGCCGAGGTCCGGGCCCGGGAGGCCCGCGTGGCCGTGTCGGTGGCCAGCGTCTTCGCGTCGCCCACCGACCAGGCCGAGAGGGTCACGCAGGGCCTTCTGTGGGAAAGGGTGCTGGTCCTGGGACAGAAGGGCCCCTGGTCCCGGGTCCTGCTGCCAGACCAGTACCGGACGCCTGCAGGATATCCGGGCTGGATGCTCTCCCGTCATTTGTCCCTGGACACTCCGGCGCGCCTGGATCAGGTGGTTGTGGTCGGAGTGGCGCGCGCCGTCGTGCGCGTTCAACCCCGGCCCGACAGTCCTGTGCTGTCGGTGGCCTGGCTGTCCAGCCGGTTGCCGTGGGACCGTCTCGAAGGGGAGTGGTTCCGGGTGGCCCTCCCGGGCCGGAAGGAGCCGGGCTGGGTCCACGAGTCCGAGGTCCTCACCCGATGTCGTCCCCCTCATGGTGCCGACCTGTTGGAGACGGCCTGGCGGTTGAAGCAGACACCCTACCTCTGGGGGGGCATGACGCCGTTGGGGATCGACTGCTCGGGCCTGGTCTACACGGCCTGCAAGGTGCACGGACGTCTGCTTCCGAGGGATGCCGACCAGCAGTTCCAGGTCGGGACCCCCGTCGAGGAGGCCGACCTTCGCCCGGGTGACCTGGTCTTCTTCGGTCCAGATTCGGACCACATCGACCACGTGGGCCTCTATCTGGGGGAGGGGCTCTTCCTGGACGCCTCGGGTCGCAAGGGCGTGGACCAGAGCCGTCTGGACGACTTCAAGGCCCGGAAGACCTTCTTGGGAGGCCGCCGCGTCTTCTGCGAGGGAGAGCAGGAGCTTCCCGGGGGGCAGGATCCGGCGGCGAGGTGAACCGATGAAGTTCCTGTCCAGTCAACTGGCCTACCTGGCCGCTCGCCGCGAGATGAGCGGAAACCTGCGGGCCCTGATCCGCTACTTCGTGTTCCTGGCCGGCCTGGTGACGTTCTTCGCAGTCGGCTTCCACCTGATCATGGTCCACTTCGAGCACCAGGAGCACTCCTGGGTCACCGGGTTCTATTGGACCCTGACGGTGATGACGACCCTGGGCTTCGGCGACATCACCTTCGCCACCGACGTGGGCCGGGTCTTCAGCATGGTCGTGCTGGTCTCGGGCGTGGTCTTCCTGCTGGTGATGCTGCCGTTCCTCTTCGTCCGCCTCTTCTACGCGCCCTGGTTGGAGGCCCAACTGCGCCTGCGAGCCCCGCGCGAGGTGCCCTCGAAGACCTCCGGGCACGTGGTCGTGGCCCTCCACGACCCCATCGCGGCGGGCCTGGTCCGCAGGCTTCGCGCCGAGGGGATTGCCTGCTTCGTGGTCGAGCCGGATCCCGCCCGGGCGGTGGCGTTGCTGGAGGAGGGGACGGCTTCGGTGACCGGCGAGAACGACGACCGGGCCACCTTCGAGCGGATGCGGGTGGAGGCGGCCCGCCTGGTCCTGGCCAACGGAACCGATGCGGCCAACACCAACATCACGCTGACGGTTCGCGAGGTGCATCCCCAGGTGCCGGTCGTGGCCCTGGCCGAGGAGGAGGACTCCGTCGACATCCTGGAGCTGAGCGGCGCCACTGCCGTCCTCCCCTTGAAGAAGCAGTTGGGCGAATACCTGGCCAACCGCGTTCATGCCGGCATCGTCGAGGCCCATCTGGTGGGAGTCCTGGGGGACCTGAGGATTGCTGAGCTGCCGGCGCGGGACACCTCCTTCGTGGGACGGACCGTTCGGGAGACTCGCCTCCGCGAGGTGACCGGCCTGAGCGTGGTGGGTCTGTGGGAGCGCGGTCAGTTGCGGCCCGCCTACCCGGATGCCCGGGTGGCTCCGGGAAGCGTCCTGGTCCTGAGCGGCTCCGAGGCTCAACTGCAGGAGTTCTCCAGCTCCCTTCCAGGTCGCGGCGGGGGCTCGGGGCCGGTCCTGTTGCTGGGGGCGGGGAAGGTCGGTCTGGCCGCGGCCCGGGCCCTGAAAAGCCGCGGCATTCCCGTCCACGCCATCGATCGGAACGCGGACGTGCTGGCCAAGGTCGCCCTCGAGGTGACGCAGACCTTCGAGGGCAACGCGGCCGATCGCCGGGTCCTGGAGCGGGCGGGTCTGGAGCAGGCAAGCTCGGTCCTTCTGACCACTAACGACGACGCCACCAACATCTACCTGGCCGTGTACTGCCGCCGCCTCAACCCCGAGGTGCGGATCGTCAGCCGGATCACCCACGAACGCAACGTCGAGGCGATCCACCGGGCGGGAGCGGATTTTGCCCTGAGCTACACCACGCTGGGGGTGGAGGCGATCGTCTCGCGCCTGCACGGACACGAGCCCGTCCTGCTGGGCGAGGCGGTCAAGCTCTTCTCGGTGGATGTGCCCCAGACGATGGCGGGCCGCCCCCTGCGCGAGTCGGGCATCGGCTCCCGGACCGGCCTGAGCGTGATGGCCATCCGACAGGACGGGCGATTCGTCCCCGACCTGAACCCGGACACCCTTCTTCCCGAAGGCGGAGAGCTGCTGATGCTGGGCAGCCTGCAGCAGCGCCAGATCTTCAACGAGACCTGCCTCTGAAGGCGTGGAGGGGGCTACTGGCTCTGCTGGTCCAGGGTCACGGGAAGGGCAATCCGGTTCTCGCCCCGCCAGACCGTCAGCGTGATCGAGTCGCCGGGTCGGTGGCTGGCCAGGATCCGGAGCATCTCCGGGACGGTCCGGACAGTGGTCCCGTCGATGGCGGTGACCGCGTCGCCCACCTGGATGCCCGCCTGGGCGGCAGGTGAGGCGCTGACCACCGAGGTTACCAGCACCCCGATGCGGGCCTTGATCCCGAAGTCCTGCGCCTTCTGGGGGGTCAGGTTCTCGCCGGCCAGGCCCAGCCAGGGCTTGGAGGAGGCCAGGTCCTTGGGCTGGGAGGTGACCAGTTGTCGCGCCAGTTGAATGGCGCTGTTGATGGGAATGGCGAAGCCCAGTCCCTGGGCCTTGTCGTAGCCCGAGGAGGGGCCGGTGTAGACCAGGGCGTTGATGCCGACCACTTCGCCTTGAAGGTTGACCAGGGCCCCTCCGGAAGACCCCGGATTGATGGCTGCGTCGGTCTGGATCAGGTTGCGGTATTTGATGCCCCGGGTCTCGACGTTGCGGTTCAGGCCCCCGACGGTTCCCACCGTGACGGTTCCCGTGAAGCCCAGAGGGTCCCCGATGGCGATGACGGTCTGGCCCAGGCGGACCTTGTCAGAGTTGCCGATCCGGGCCACGGGAAGCCCCGAGGCCTCGATCTTCAGCAGGGCCAGGTCCTGGTCGGCGGCCATCTTCCAGACCTTGGCGGTGTAGGACTTGCCGTTCTTGAGATGGACCTTGACGACCTTGGCGCCCTTCACGACGTGGGCGTTGGTCAGGATGTAGCCGTCGGACCGGAGGATCACGCCCGAGCCGATGCCGGGCTCAGGCTTCCCGGGCCGGTGGGTCCGGATGGAGACGACCCACTTCGTGGCCCGTTCCACGGCCTGGATTCGCTGCTCCTCGACGTCGGCCAGGACGGGGATCGCGGCCAGGAGGATCAAGACCAGCAGGCTGGCGGTGAGGCTTCGGTTCATGGGATCTTGGGGAGTCTCCATTTCGGGCGAATCAGGAATGCTCTGCCGGTTGGACCCGGAGGGCAACCGGAAGGTCGCGGTCTTCAGTTGTGCAGTTCGATGTGCGTGGCCCCCACGTCGCTCAGGCTGCTCAACAGGATGTTGTGGGAGAGGTCTGGCGGGATCATCACGGTCGCCCGCAGGATCTGCCGCTCGTCCTCGGTGTCCATCTCGAGGTTCTTCATGCTCACGCCCAACAGCTCGAAGACCCCGTGCACCCGGGCGACCTGCCCGGCCCGAAGGGGCATGCTGATCTCCATGGTGGTCAGGACCTTCTCGCCCAGGGCGCGCTCGACGTGTTTCAGGACGACCAGGGCGACAATCACCACTGCGGTGGTCAGGAGACCTCCGAGGTAGAATCCGGCGCCGGCCGCCATGCCGATTCCCGCAACGACCCACAGCGTGGCAGCGGTGGTCAGTCCCCGGACCGTGGCCCCGTGCTTCATGATGGTCCCGGCGCCCAGGAAGCCGATGCCGCTGACGATCTGGGCGGCCACTCGGGCCGGGTCGTTGACCTTTCCGGCCTCCCGGAAGCCGTACAGGGAGAGCAGGGTGAACAAGGCCGAACCCACCGAGACCAGGACGTGCGTCCGCAAGCCCGCCGCTCGGTTCAGCCGCTCGCGCTCCAAGCCGACCAGGCCGCCCAGGATGGCGGCCACCAGCAGGCGGCTGACGACTTCCAGGTCCCAGTTCAAGGGGGCATCATCCTGGGGCCTGACGCCCCGGCCCCCCCGCGCTGGACGGGAGGACTTTGCCGGGGCTCGACAAATGTCCGGGCGCCGGCAGCCGCGTTCGCGGATTGCGGGCAGGACCTTGCACATGGGGCGTGACAGCCCTGTGCCGGGAAGGCATCCCCCGGAGGAGTCCGTTGCAGCAGCCCAAGCCGGTTGGTCTCATCGTCCTGTTCATCTTTCTGGGGGTTGTCGGGCAATACCTCTTCAAGGGAGGGATGTCCCAGGATGCCCCCAAGGCGCTCATGGGCCTGATCGGAGGGGACCTGGTCGGATTCTCGCAAGGGCCGCTTGCCGCCACGGTCCGCCTGGTCGGGCACCTGGTGAGCCTGCTGCTTCAACCCCCCATCTTCCTGGGTCTGATGGCCTACGTGCTGTCCACCGCCTGCTGGTTGGCAGTGCTCAGCAAGACCGACCTGAGCTTCGCCTACCCGATGCTCAGCATCGGCTACGTGGCGGTGCTTCTCATCGGTTGGCTGGCCTTCGACGAGGAGGTCAGCATGCTTCGCTGGTTGGGAGTGGCGCTGATCTGCATCGGGATCGTCGCCCTGTACTCCGAGCAGTTCTTTCTGCGCTGGGGGATGGGCTTTTCCGGGTTGCTCCTGGGGGTGGCCGGCGTGGTGGGTTGGACCACGCACGTGGCGGAGCCCACCCCGGTCTTCGACAAGCCGGTGGGCCTGATCGCCTTCTCCATCACGCTCGGCATCCTGGGTCAGTACCTGTTCAAGTCCGGCATGAACCGGCCCGAGTACCGCGAACAGATCTCCACCATCGGCGCGGCGCTCCGACCGGGAGGCGACCGCTCGGTGCAGGTGGCGGTGTTGAACGTCCTGGGTCTGTTCGTCCGGCCCTTCGTGGTGGCCGGGGTGGTCTGCTACGGCGTCTCGACGGTCTCCTGGCTGGCCATCCTGGGCCGGACTCCGCTGAGTTTCGTCTATCCACTGCTCAGCATCGGGTATGTGGCGATCCTCTTGATGGGCTGGCTGCTCTTCCGCGAACAGGTCACGCTGCTGCGCTGGTTCGGGGTGGGCCTGGTCTGCTACGGCATCGTGACCATCTACTCCGAGGAGATGGTTCACGCCCACTGGCCCTTCTTTGCCGGGGGACTGGTGGTGCTGGCCTTGGGGCTGAGCCTGGCCTCCCGCTCCTTCGCGCGAGGCCTGTGCCAGGCCGAAGCCCGGCAGGTCAATCCGTCGTCCCACCCGGGGCCCTGAGGTAGGGCACCCGTTCGCGGCAAGGGCGGGTTCCCAGCCAGTGCCAGGCCAGGCGGATCAACTGGACCAGGTAGTTGCGGATTTCGTGCAGTCCGAACTTGCTCTTGCCGGCAGCCCGGTCCGTGAAGGTGTAGGGAACCTCGGTGAAGGTCCGATAGCGTCCGCGCACCAGGACCTCCAGCCCGATCTTGAAGCCGATGGGGTCGAGTTGGACGCCCTGGATCACGCTCCGGCGGAACATCAGGTAACCCGAGGTGACGTCGTGAACCGGGCAGATGGGGCGGCCCATCAGCACGGCGGTCTTGGAAGTGACCCGTCTGAACCAGGGCCAGTTGCCCAGGCCACCTCCGGGGATGTAGCGGCTGCCCACGGCCACCTCGGCCCCTCCTTCGGTGATCGAGGCCAGCATGTCGGGGAGGATCTCGGGATCGTGGGAGAGGTCCGCATCCATGACGCCCAGAACCCGGCCCTCAGCCACTGCCCAGCCGTCCAGGACAGCGGAGGAGAGCCCGAGTTTGCCGCTGCGGTGAACGACCTTCAACGGGTGGCGTCGGGCCAGTTCTTCGGCCAGCTCGCCCGTCCCGTCGGGCGAGTTGTCGTCGACCACGATGACCTCCGCCGACAGGGCGTTGCGTTCGAGGGCTGCGAAGATGCGGCCGATCAGGGATTCCAGGCCGCGGCTCTCGTTGTAGGTGGGGATGACCAGGGAGAGGAGAGGAGTCAACTCAGAGACGTATCACTTTCCAGGCGTTCAGCAGGTGGTCGCAGATGTTGTCCATGTCTGCGATGAAGCCCACCTTGAGCTGGTCTGAGATCCCGAACTCGTCGGCCGAGACGACGCAGACCAGGATTCGGACGCCCTGTTCTTCCAGAATCGATAATTCCTGCAGGACCTCGGAGTCTGCCATGGCCAGGCGGGCGGCCTGATGGATCAGGATGACCGCCCGGGGCTTGACCTGGTTGTGGACCAGGGCCTTCATGAAATGGCGGAGCAGCCGGGCCCCCAGAACGTCGGCGGGTCCCAGGCTGGTTCGATCCAGCAGGATCACGATGTTCTTCTGGGATGGACCGGGGGAAACCCGCAGGGCGTGGGTTTCTTCCAACTCGGCGAAGTCGCCGCGGATCATGCGCAGGTAGTAGTCCAGATCCTTCTCGGCGAAGGTGGGGGGCACGGTGGATGGGGTCATGCCGACTCCTCGAGGGGCCGAGACATCCGGCTGCCGCTCCAGAACCCGTCGCCTTCCGAAATGCAGCGCATGCGCGAGGAATTCACCGGCCAGGCCGGGACTCCTCCGGAAGCTCGCCGGCCGCCGGCTGGGGAGGCACGAAGGACTCCGGCAGGGGGGATCCGAACGGGAAAGGGAGCCTGGGGGGCAGGCCACCACGTTCCAGTGCCTTGGAGGGTCCCGTGTCCAGACGCGTGCTTGTGGTGGACGATGACCCCGATATTCGCAAGATCGCCCAGACCAGCCTGGAACTGGTCGAGGGCTGGCAGGTCCTGACGGCCTCCAACGGAGCCGAAGCGCTTCTGCTGGCTGCCGAACAGAGGCCCGAAGCCATCCTGCTCGACGTCATGATGCCAGAAATGGACGGGCCCGAAACCTTCCGCCTTCTGGCCGGTCAGCCCGCCACGGAGGCCATCCCCGTCGTGCTGCTGACCGCCAGGGTCCATCCGAAGGACTCGACCCCCTTCCCGGACCTCGGCGTGGCCGGCGTGATCGCCAAACCCTTCGATCCGCTCCATCTGGCTGGACAGGTCCGCGAAATCCTGGGGTGGAGCACGTGAGGCTCCCGACGCGCCCCTCCTCGCCAGCCCGGCAGGCCTTCCGGGCCACCCGCAGACGCCTCCTGGGACTCGTCGGTGGGTTGCTGTTGTTCTGCTTGTTCCTCTTCGGGGTGGGCTTGAACCTGGGGTCGACCTACCAGTATCGTCAGGACCTGGAAACCTCCCTGGTCCAGACGGCCCAATCCTTCCGTTCGACCCGGGCCCGGGATCTCGACCAGCTCAACCGGCAGGCCGGCCTGGTCGTCGCCGACTCTCGCCTGCAGCAGTATCGCCAGGCCCTGGCCATGGTCGGCGCGGATTCCTCCGAGCGGGTCGCGATCCAGGAATCCTTCCGAGCTCACCTGGTGGAAATCCTGGAAGCCGCGGGGGGGGATGTCCTGCTCCTGGTCGGCTCGGACGGGCGGGTCCAGTTCAGCTTCCAGCGGCCGGGGATCACCCCCCGGGAACAGGCCGTCGAGCCCTCGGAGGCCACCTCTCCGGCCGAGAAGGGGCCGGCAGATGGTTCGGGGCCGCCCGAGCTGCCCGTCGAGGGACAGCCGGTCGAGATCCCGCTCGTCGACGCCGTGTTCGCCGACGGTGCCGCCCGATCCGGACCGGTCCGCCTGCAACCTCAAGGCTCCTTCTACCTGGCTGCCGTCGCGCCGCTCCAGCCGGGCCGGGGGCAGGACGGGGTGCTGCTCCTGGCCGAGCGGATTACCGAGAAGACCTTGGCGGCCTGGGGACACGGGCTCTCGGACGGGATCATCCTGGCCGTGGCCGATGGCACCATCCTGGTGGCGCACGATCGCCGGGCAGGTCGGCGCCCTTCGCCGGCGATGCTCAACTCTTTGGAGAAGGCCGTCGCCGGCTGGCCATCCCAGGCCGGTCTTCCCGAGCAGGTGACCTCGGAAGGCGACGACTCGGCCCTGTCGACCCTGGATGTCGGAGGGCGCCGCTGGCTGGAGCATGCCGTGGCCCTGGCCCCGGGAGAGGGGGGGGGCCCTGTGGGCTGGGTGCTCTTCCTGGGCGACACCGCCGCCTTGGAGGACAAGGTGGCCCGCGAGACCTGGTTGGTGTTCCGCCTGGGGCTGAGCGTCCTGGTCCTGGGCCTGGGGCTGGCCTGGTTCCTGGCCCGATGGGTCATGGCTCCGGTGGATCCCCAGCGCCACCCGGAGAATCCGGCACCCGGGGTCTGAGCTCCAGGGTCCAGGCCGGATCGGTCTGGTCGGATTCAGGGCCAGTCCAGGAGGGCCACCAGCGGGCCGTGGTCGCTCGTCCCATATTCGCGCTGGGGGAGGCATTCCAGGGCCGTGGAGGCCATCTCCGACGAGGCCAGGATATAGTCGATCCGCCATCCGATGTTGCGCTCCCGCATCTGGCGCCAGGGGGGCCACCAGGTGTAGATCCCGGCTTCCTCGGGATGCAGCATGCGGGTCAGGTCCACCAGGCCCAGCCCCAGAAGCTCCTCGAGGGCCTGGCGCTCTTCCGGCAACTGGCCGATGGCGTTCTTCCGGAGCTCCTTGGGATGGACGTCGAGATCCGAGCGGGTCACGTTGAGGTCTCCGCAGAGCAGGACACGACGGCCCTGGGCCAACAGATCCCGGACATGGGCCCGGAGATCGGCCAGGAACCGCATCTTGGCGAAGAAGTCCTTGCCTCCGTTGGGGACGTAGCAGGACAGGACCGTCAGGTCGCCCAGGTCGACCGAGGCCACGCGGCACTCGAAGTCGAATTCGGGATGGCTGAAGGTCGGGGCTTCGACCGCCAGGTCTCGACGGACGTGCAGTCCGACACCCGAGTAGCCCTTCTGGCCGTGCCAGCAGTGCCAGTAACCCTCCATCTCAAAAAGGGCCCGGGGAACCTGCTCGGGGGCAGCCTTGATCTCCTGGAGGCACAGCAAAGCCGGCTTCTCCACCTCCATCCACGCCTGCACCTGGGCCTGGCGGGCGCGGATTCCGTTGACGTTCCATGTGGCGATCTTCATCAGTGGAATCGGGCTTCTTCTCGGGGTGTCCCGGTCCCTCCCGCCCCTCCTCCCGCGTGGCTCGAGGAGGCTCGATTGGTGTCGTCGGGTCTTGGCCAGGATCGTCGGTCATCAGGCGGCTCAGGCAGCCTCCCGGCAATCGTTCGCCATCGCGTTCCTGGCTCCGTGGGTGAGGCCACAGGAAACCACTCAAATCTTGGTTCATGCGCCGCATTCCGAGCGGTTCCGTCCGGAGGCCGTGGGGCCTGGGCGGCGCTCCAGTTCTCCGTGAGGCTTGGCGGGAAGTTCCCGGGAGGCATGACAGAGACCACCGCCTGGCTGGCCGGACAGAGGGCGGCCGGCGTGGGAGAGCAGCCGGGCAGTTCCGACCGCGGGGAACGGAGTGACCGTCAGTCCCTTCATCCGCTTGGGGTTCAGATACATCCCGCCGGACAGCTTGCGCCACAGGCCCGCCCGGACTTGCTCGACCGCGTAGGTGCCCAGGAACTCGGTCAGGGCCAGCAGGCGGTCTTCAGCGACGCGCAGGGCCCTCACGTAGCCCTGGCTGTCCCGGGCGCTCTTGGAGTGGTCCAGTTGGATCGGGGGCGGATCCGCGGGGTTGTAGTTGCGGGCATACTCGTGCAGGTCGGCCACGGTGAAGGTGACCCGCTGCCCGGACATGTCGGTGTAGGTGCCGGGCCGCAGGACCTCGGCCTCGCGCAGTTCGCGGGGCACGTCGGGGGCAACCGGCGGGGCGTCGCTCTCCTGGAAGTTCACCAGGGCGCCGACGACAGATGGCTCCAGGAGATAGACCTCGTTCATTCCTTCTCGTCTCCCTTCGCAGGCCTGGGCCTGGGCGGAGGCGGCGCGGGGGGCGCCGGGCAGGCTGCCGGGGCCTCGGGGGCCACGGGCTCGTCGGCCACGGCCCGCAGGAAGTTGCGCAGGGCCCGGTGCGGGGCCACGCCTCCGTCCAGTTCCAGGGGCCCGGTCGGAAACCTCGACCGAGCATCGCCGAGGGATTTTTCGTTCCTGCTAGGAGCGGAAAGCCGCGGTTTGCTGGTGGCAAATAAGGTTTTTCGCGACAACGCAGGGGCGGGAAAGACCCGGCGAGGCGACCGAGGGGTTTTGGGCCGGGTTCCTAAGATGCCGCGCAGGGCGGCGTCGTGCACGTGCTTGCTGACCATGGGGGTCCTCCTTCAAATGCAGAAGGCCCCGGGTGAAAGGGGCCTTCGTGGGGTCGGTTCTGGGGGCCGGGGGGTTACCCGGCGGGGTGGGGCTCGTGGGCTACTTCGTCACGTGGGGCAGGGTCACGCCCTTCGAGCGGAGGAAGGCCTTGTAGGGCTCGGCTTCCTCTGGGGTCCATGTCTTCAGCGTCGGCCAGGTTGCTCGGATGTGGCCAATCTTCTTGGACCCGCCGCCGTGGGTCAAGATGGTTCCGTCGGGGCGTAGCGTTTCGCCCTTCTGCCCGTGGCCGAGGTTGAGGGAGAAGAGAATGTCCCCAGAGTCCGGGCCTGTGACGGCGAAACCTTCTGGACCCAAGTACAGAACGGTGACGCCTGACCTCTCCCAAAGACTGACATCCAGCGCTTCCATCAGAGATAGCTCCTTGGACCCTGGGGATAGTATATCACAGAGTTTGGGAGCCAGAACCTGGAGCGTTATTTGGGACACGATGTTGTCGCTATGATACCAAGCGGCGCCCTCGGCAATGAACTCTGCCGGGTTCTTGTGGAAGTCCTCCTGCAAGAATCTGCTGCGTTTTTCGAACGCCTCACGGAGCGCGTTGCGCAGGGCTCTCCGCTGCTTCCTGGACCCCTTCCTCGTGATGGACCGGTGTCGAGCGTGCCCGGTTTCGTGGCGTGCCGCATGGGCGATGGCATCCTCTCCCCGCGCAGCCAGTCGGTTCGTGACGAAGACCATCGTGACATCGCCCGGGCGCGGAAAGTCTGTCAGGGTCACCGCTCCGGCCTCTACGATACCCCGCAGATGCCGTTGCCATCTATTGAGTCGCATCCCACCAGGGCGTCGGCCCAACGACAAGAACGAGGACTCATCCATGAACCAGGCCCGGACTCCACCCTTTGTCAGTGTGTCCCGGACGCCCTCTGGAAGCTTCTCGATGACCTGCAGGACCTGGTCTGCAACACCGCGCCCCTGGCCAACGCTGGGGTGCTCGTAGACCCGCAATCCCGAGGGGTGCTGGACGTGCTCCTTCTCCTTTGGAGCCCAGGGCTTCCCGGGGGTGATGGATGCCGCAGGCCCTCCGCCTGGAGTCGCCTGTGCAGGAAGCAGGTCAACCTTCGAATGCTGCCGCTGGGTCTCGGCGGAACCAGCCTCGCCTGCACCCCCCGCCGTCCCCTTCGGCCCCCGCGGCGTCCTCACCACCGGCGGCTGCCCAGGGGGCCTGCCACCGTCCAGGCCGGGCTCGTTGCCGAAGCCCTTCAGCGGCGGGGGCAGCTTGTCCAGCTTCTCCCGCTGCTTGTCCAGGTAGGCCTTCCCGCCCAGGTCCTCGAGCTCGAGTCCCGAGACCGGGGAGAGCACCGAGCGGCACATGTAGTGCAGGGGCGGCGTGTTGTCCGGCAGGCGCGGGTCGTCGATGGCCAGCACCAGGCCGTCGCGCTCCATGCAGATGGGCGTGGTCCGGGCGTCGGTGATGGCCATGAACTCCACGGCCCCCACGAAGCCCTTCGTCTCGCGGAACGCAGCCATGCGCCCCTGGTTGAACGCCGTGGTCGCCTCGGTGCGGGCGATGTTCTCAGCCCGGGCCTTCCCGATCGCCTCAGGCAGCGCGATCCGCAGGGCGTCCATCACCTGCTTGACGGTGGCCCCCTCCTGCAGCCCGTTGTCCAGGATGGTCCGCACGCCCTGAGAGCCATCCTCATGACTCAATCCTTCAGGCCAGAGCGGATTGTTAAATCTTTGTGGCGGGACCTCCCGAGGACAATGATCGGCATTGAAGGATGTCGATGGGAAATCGGCCCGCAATGCCACCTGGAAGGCCCTGGAAGGGCCTGCTCCGATGCCAGACGAGATTTGTGCCGTCGAGGCCCTCGAAAAGGCCGCAAATCATCGCCTGTGAATCGCGCAAATCCCTGCGGCGCAGGCGATTGCGCGATCGGCAAATTGGACTCGAGTGCCCCATTCACGGTAGAATGAAGTATGGAGAACCCGGCATCCCAGGCCCATCCCGACCTCCGCCCGGAAGTCCTCGACCTCCTGGAGGACCACCCTCGAGGCTTCCGGCCCTCCCGGGCCCGACAGGTCGCCCTGATGGAGGAAGCCCTGGGCGAGATTGCCCGCTTCGGGCCCCTACTCGAAGTCCGCCTGGGACAGGTCCTCGCCCCCGTGCTCCGGGGCGGTCACAAGCATCTGGGCTACGTGACGCCCGCAGTCTTTTGTCGCGAGGAGCTGGGAATCTCGGCGACCGCCGCCTGGGATTCGGTGCGCCTGGCCGAAGGGCTGCTGCGACGGCCGATCCTGCGGCAGGCCTTCCTGGAAGGTGGGCTTCCCCGGACCCACGTCCTGGAGCTGCTGCGCTTGGACGAAGCAGGCGACGCGGAATGGGCGGGACGGGCCGCCGGGCTCCCAGTGCAGGAGTTGCGCCGGGCCCTGAAGCCACTGCGTTCTTCCATGGCGAGTGAAGAGAAGGAAAAGGCCCGGGTCCGGAACTTTGACCTGGAAGCCGAGCCCTACGCCACCTGGCTTGCCGCGGTGGAGTTGGCCCGGCGCCGCGAGGGTCGCGACCTGGGTCTTGCCCAGGTGCTGGAGCAGATCCTGGCCGAGTTCGCGGCCGGTCGGCCGCTTCAGGCCCCGCTCCCCTGCCAGGACGATCCTGGATGGCCGGCCGCAGCGCCCGACGCAGGCGGTGGGGATGCCACCTCGGCCCCGCCTCCCTTCCAGCGCGATCCCAGGTTTCCGGCCACGGCGCCTCCCTCGACGCACGACTCAAGCGGCGGAGGGATTGGGCCCAGCGGCGCGGCGCCTCATGCCGAGGGGGCACAGGCAGGGCCGGATGGCGCCGAAGCCGGAGCAATCCAAGCGACGCCCGACAGCGCGCAAGCCCCCCCGGCCCCGCAACTCCCCTGTCTCCTGCGCGAAGCGCTTCCCCGCAGCCCCCGCAAGCTGACCCGCCTGGCCCGCAGGCTATTGGCCTCGCGAGAGCGCCTGGAGTTGCAGCGCGGTCGGATCCTGCGCCGGGTCCAGGAGGGAAGGCTGTACCACGAGGCAGGGATCCCCTCCTTCCGCGCCTGGCTGGAGAGCCAGGGGATCGCCGCCAGTACGGCCTTCCAGGCCACCGCCCGGGACCAGCGCCTGGAGAAGCACGGCGTGCTGCGCCAGGCGCTTTGCGAAGGCCGTCTGTCGCCCACCAAGGTCGACCTGCTCTTGCGATTGCCCCGGCGGGCGGATGCCGAGAACTGGATGGCCTACGCCGAAGAGCACACCTGCCGTCGCCTGGAGGACGCGGTCGAGGCCGCCCTGGTCCTGGCGACCCGGTTCCCCACCACCTGGACTCATCGCAGGGGAACCGCCCCGGGGGACGAGGAGACCCTGGAGGAGTTCCGTCAGCAGGCCGGCCTGCAGGGCTTCGAAGCGACCCTCGAAGACCTGGCCCAAGCCTTCCAGCAGGCGGACTCCAGCCGGAGTACGCCGGAAGGAGTCCAGACATCCGCAGCAGTTGCGCCGGCCTCCCCGCCCACCCCCGCCCCAGACTCCTCCCCCGGCGGGACCGCCCCGAAGGAAGAGGCTGCCGGCGGCGCAAGGTCCCTGGCGGCGGCCTCCCAGGGCGGCGACGGGATCCAGGCCAGGACCGAGATTCCGGGCACCTCAAGCGAAGCGGCCAGCCAGCCGGCTCTCGAAGCCCTCGAGACCGCCGAGTCCCCGCCCACCCTCCGCCTGCGTCTGGTCCTGCCGGAATCCCTGGACCGGTTGTTGCAGGCTGCCGAAGCCCGACTTCGGCAGGACGCCGATGAGGCCCTCACACCCGAGGAGTGCCTGTACGTGCTGTGCCTGGTCTTCCTGCGCCAGACGGGCCAGGAAGATTCGGGGCAGAGTCGGGTGCGCCGGCAGGCCCTGGAGCGGGCCGGCTACCGCTGCGAGGTTCCGGGCTGCGCCTGCCGGACCAACCTGCACGTGCACCACATCCAGCGGCGCTCCCAGGGAGGGTCGGACGAACTCGAGAACCTTGCGGTTGCGTGCGCGGCTCATCACCTGCGTCACCTCCACGGCGGCACCATGCGGGTCGAGGGGGCGGACCCGGGCACCCGCATCTGGGAGATCGGACTGCAGGAGGGCGAACCCTGGAGAGTCTACTGCGACGACCGCCTGGTGGACGGAGAGGCACTGGCCTGGGAGAGGGGTGAGGGCGAGTCGCCAGCCGGTGACGACCGGGTCTGCGAGGCCACGCCTGAGTACCGGTGCGGGCCTGCCTTCTCTGGGTCGAAGATCCGCGCCGCCTGAGACCCCGCCCTCGAGGCCGTCCTGATCCGCGTGGTCCCAGGCGCTGCCGAAGACAGCATCGATGCCTCCATGGAATACCACACGGAGCGTGAGGGTCACGCCGGGGCATTGCGCTCGAATCGGCCACCTGTCGTGGCCTTCTCGCGCCAGGCGGCGGACTCGGGGCTGCGGGCACCGTTGCGTTGGGACGCTCCGGTCCAGGTTGCCAGGTCCTGGGGGGTGAGTCCTTCTTCAGCATATCCAGGACCGACTCGGGGATGCGATCGCGGACCTTGCGGTTCAGGGGTGCAATCGTGGTCTGAGGCCTCAACCGTGCTGCCCATGCGGATTCTATCGAACAATAGTCGCCGACACTCAGGATCAGCATCAGGTCTCTTCCCGGAGACTGTGTCGGAGCCCGTCTCGTGGTATGATGGGGGGGCCGCAGGCGTGCGTGCCGGCTTGCGCCCGTCCCCGGCAGGTGACCGATGAGCAGCTCTTGGCGTCCGACAACCCGCCTGGACCACGAACCTGAGGCCCTGGTCGCAGGCCCCGTTCTCATGGAAGATCGCCGCGATCCCGACCCGCCTTCCCCCGAGCAGATCCCGTCCGAGGAGGAGGCCCGTCTGCGTTCCGGTCGCGCACCCGTCGTGCGGGCGGTTTCCCTCACCAAGCGCTATGGGGGGACGCTGGCCCTGACGGATCTGAACCTGACCCTGCTGGAAGGCGAGATCTTCGGTCTGGTCGGCCCCAACGGGGCTGGGAAGACGACCCTGCTTCGCATCCTGGCCACCCTGACCCGTCCGGATTCGGGCGAGGCAACGATCTGCGGCCATCCTCTGGACCGGGTTCGCGAGGTCCGCTCCAGGATCGGGTTCATGCCCGACGTGCTGGGCGTCTACGACGACATGCTGGTCCGGGAGTATTTCGAGTTCTTCGCGCGCGCCTGCCATCTGCCCGAAGCGACCCGGGATTACGCCATCCAGGAGACCATGCGCCTGGTCGGCATCGAGACCCTGGCCGAGCAGGGCGTCGAAGGGCTTTCGCGTGGGATGAAGCAGCGCCTGGCCCTGGGGCGGGCCCTGCTGCACGCTCCTCGGGTCCTGTTGTTGGACGAGCCGGCCAGCGGTCTGGATCCCCTGGCGCGTCTCGAGCTTCGTGAGATCCTCCGTCGCATGCAGCGCCAGGGGGTCAGCATCCTGATCAGCTCCCACGTCCTGGAGGACCTGGCCGAGATGTGCGACCGGGTGGGGGTCCTCAGCCGGGGGAGCATGGTGTGCGTCCAGCAGACGCGGGACCTGATCGAGATGCGGGGGGGACGTCTCGTGCGTGCCCGCGCCCTGGGCAACTCTGAGGACCTCTTCAGGTTCCTGGCGGGAAGGCCCGGCATCGAAGGCCTGCGCTGGGACAATCAGAGCCTGGTTTTCCAGATGACAGGGGGGGATGAGGCGGAACTGGCCCGCCTCGTCGCCCGGATCGTCGGCCAGGGGATCTCCCTGGTCGCCTTCTCCGAGGAACTGCCCAGCTTGGAATCTGCGTATCTCAACGTCACCCGTGCTGCTGAGGGATGGGAGGTTGCTCCATGAGAAGACTTCTTGACAATCCGCTGCTGGGTCGGGCGCCGGGCGGTTGGCCAGGAAACCCTCGGCAGTTCGTGCTGGCCGCGCTTGGGGGAGGGGGGCTGCTTCTGGGCCCCTGGTCGGTCGGCGTCTGTGCCTGCACGATGTTCGAGATCGGGGCGCTCCTGCTGGTCCTGCTGGCGGCCCTGCGGGGAGGCAACACCCTCTACGGCGCGATCACCGGAGAACGCGAGAAGAAGACCCTGGACGGACTGCGCCTGACGCAGTTGACGGCGGGCCAGGTGGTCATGGGGAAGGTCTCCGGCGAGCTCTTCTCGTTGTGCTGGCTCGTGCTCTCGGCGCTTCCGGCCCTCCTGATCCTGACCGTGGTCGGTGGCATCCCTCCACAGGCCCTGGTCGGCACCGTGGCCGTGGCCTTCGCCGCCGGTCTTTTCGCCTCCGCCTCGGGCTTGTTGGCCTCCAGCCTGGCGGCAACGACCTCTCAGGCGGTTCTCTCGGGTTGGCTGTTCAAAGGCCTGTGGCTCGTCTTTTCGCCGCTCGCCGATCTGTTGCTGCGGGCCGTGCTGGTGCGTTCCGAGGCCCCCGTCTTCTTCACGGCTGCCAACCCGGTGGCGGCCCTGGCCCTGGTGACGGTTCCAGAGGCGGGGTTTGCTACGGGCCTCTGGCTGGTGCCGGTGAACATTGCCTTCCTGACCGTGGGAGGCCTGGGGATGCTGGCCCTGGCCTCCAGACGGCTGGCCGGTGAGGCACCGAGCACCTCGGAGGTTCAGCAGGGGGCTGTTCACGGGGCCTGGAGGAAGCGTTGGGCCCCTTCGTGGGTCCAGGACCTTCTGCCAGCCTTCTCGGGCAACGCCGCCTTCTTGCGCGAAGTTGCCTGGCAGGCACGGACCGGGGCAGGCGCCTGGCCTGGCCTGGTCATCTGGCTGGTCCTCTTCCTGGCGCCGTTCCTGTACGCCCGGGCCTGGTCCGTGCAGCACTCCGAATCTGGGGCCCCAGCCACCCCTCCGCAGGTCGAGGTTCGCCTGCGGGCGCCCCTGGGGGCCCAGCCTCCGCCCACGCGTGCCGTCGAGCAGATGGGGGCTCGGGTTGTCTACGCCACGGCTCCCGGCCATCGCACGACCCTGCTCATCCGCGGACATCGCCCGGAGACCTGTTTCCGTCTGGCTCTGTATCAAGGCTTCGGGATTCCCATGCCATGGGGCGCCGTGCAGGCGCTCGAGCCGGTCGGCCCACCGCATGGAGCGGTCCGGGAGGTTCGCATCCTCCCCCTGGAACAGGTCGACCCGCGCACCCTGGGCGACTTCGCCATGGCTCCTCGGCCCGCACCCCCACCCCCGCCGAGTTTCGGCCACAGGGCCGGATCCGTTTCGCCTCAGGACCCCGGGAACAGTCTGGTTCGACCCCTTCAGGTCGGCTTGTTGGGGACCGTTGTGCTCTTCCTGCTGAGCCTGTCGGTGCGTTCCACCGCCCTGCTGGCCGGTGCCTTGACCGGGGAGCGGGATCGGCGAACCTGGCAGGACCTGGCGCTCACCGGGATCACGGCTCGGCAGGTGGTCTTCGGCAAGCTCTGGGGGGGGCTGCTCCATCCTCTTCTCCAGATGACGCTGGCCTTCCCGGTCCTGCTGATCTACGTCTTCGCCGGGGTCCTGAGCCTGTTGGATCTGGGGACCCTCTACCTGTTCTCGGTGGCCCTGGCCCTGACGTCCGGGCTTCTGGGATTGTGGAGCTCGGCGCGCGCCCGCAGCACCCACGCCAGTCAGGGCATGGCCATCGCCTGCTTGTTGTTGGCGTTCGTCGCGGGCCTGGTCACGGGGCCGTCCGGCCATGGGGCCATTCCGGCCGGCGTGGCCTTGGTCGCAGGGCTGGTGGCCCTGTTCAGGCGGGTTTCGAGCTGGAAGGGATGGCTGCTGATGAGCATGGGGCTCGTGGTGGCCCCTCAGGCTCTTTCGCCCCTGGCCGCCGCGGCGGGTTTCATCCCGACCCTGGGTCGACTCACCGGCCTGGCAGGGACCCAGGAGGGCCTGCTCGCGACGCTCGGATTCCTGGGGGCCATGCTCTTCCTGGCCGGAGCCAGCATGGTCCTGGTTCACGGGATCCTCGAACGTGTCGAGGATCCCGGGCGCGGAGGGGCCCTGCGGGTCCAGGAGGACTGACTCTCGCCCCGTCAGGCGCGGATCCGGGAACGCCTCATGATCTTGATCAGGGCGGGCAGCAGCAAGAGTGCTCCCAGGGTGGCCAGGACCAGCCCTGCGGCCAGGGCCAGCCCCAGGCTGGCGATGCCCTGATGGGCGGAGCCGGCCAGGGTGACCAGGCCACACGAGGTGGTCAGGGCCGAGATGGCCACGGCCGGTCCGGTGGAGACCGCGAAGAGCCCCTCTCCCGGGTGATGGATGAACCGCTCCACGACGTGGGTTCCCAGCACGACGCCCAGGGCCAGGGTCAGGGGCAGGGCCAGCAGGTTGATCGGGGTCCACGGCTCGCCCAGGTGCGAGAGGACCGCCACTCCCCCGACCAACCCCATCCCGGCGGGCAGGAGCGCGCGCAGACTCCGGTGCAGCGAGCGCAGGCACACAAGCAGCAGCAGCCCCAGGAGCAGGGCCGCCATCCGGGTGGCCTGGAAGAGTGCCTCGGAGGTCCCTGCCGTCAGGCGTTCCATCAGGACAGGCGCCCCGGTGACCTGGGGATCGACCCTGCGAAGGTCGGCCAGGAAACGTCGGACGGAGTCGGTCTGATCGAGTTCCTCGCGAGGGTAGACGCGCACCAGGATGCGGCCGCTGCGCCCCACGGTCCGGCTCAAGAGGGCCTGGGGCAGGGCCTCCAGCCGAGGGGGAGGCGGGACCTTCTGGGCCTGGAGCAGGCCCAGGGTCGCCTGGAAGTCCCGGGTCACCTCGAGGCGCGTGAACTCCAGCGCGTCTTCGACCGGTCCCGGTCCGGAATCTCGCAGGACCGCCTCCAGACTCTGGAGGGTGGCGTGAAGTTCCGCCATCGGGGACGAAGAGTCCCAGCCTGGAAGGGCTCGGTTCACGGTCTGAGCCAGGGCCTGGAGTTCGCCTTCGGCCCGCTCCAAATCTTCCAATCCGCGCAGGGGGCGCAATCGGGGGAGGGAGAGCCCCTCCACGTCACTTCGAATCCGCCGGACCCGTGAGGCCTTGGCCGGCAGGTCCTCGGGAAAGAGCGGAGCCAGCGACTCGACCCGCTCCACCGAGGGCAGGGCCTCGAGCCGGGTCACGAGCCGGCTCAGCGCTTCCAGGTCGGGGGCCAGACACAGGGCGGGGAGCGTCGAGCGGGTGCCCAGCGAGCGGGCCGTCCTCACCGAGTCCAGGTCGGGATCCTGCATCTCGAGCAGGTTGGAGGCCACCGGGATCGGGCCTGAGCAGACGAGCAGCGCGCCGGTCACCAGGGCGAAGAGCAGGACCGTCGTCCAGGGGCTCTTCAATGCCCAACGCTCCGCGCGGATCAGGTCCCGGTCCTCGTGGTGGCGGATCCGCGAAGGGTGTCGGGATCGCTCCTGCAGAAGCAGCATGGACGGAAGCGCGGTGCTGGTGGCCAGCCATGCCATCGCCGTCCCGGTCGCTGCGACCAGGGCCAGTTCCCGCAGGCAGGCCAGGTCACTGAGCAGCAAAGGGGCGAAGGCGCCGGCGGCGGCCAGGCAGCCGACCTTGTTCTCCAGGCCGGTCCGGGCCAGACTGACGCGCATGGCCTCCTCGTCGGCCAACCCTTTGCAGCGCTCCTCCTCGTAGCGATACAGGAGATGGATCCCCAGATCCGCCGCCAGGACCACGACCAGGGTGTTGACCCAGACTGTGACCACGTTCAGGTGCCCGGGGAGCCAGCTCACCAGGCCCAGGTTCCAACCCATCGCCAGCAGGGCCGACAACATGACCAGCATGGGGCGGCGGACTTCGGCGAAGCCCAGGACGATCAGGCCTCCCACGCCCACCACGGCCAGAAGGGCCGAACGGACCGAGTCCCGGATGGCGGTCTCCATTTCGTCCAGCATCAGCAGGCCTTCACCCGTCACCCGGAAGCGAAGGTCCGGGTAACGGGCACGCGCCTGGTCGAGGATTTCCTCCAGGCGCGCGGCCGAGCGTCGCACGGCCTGCCAGTCCGCCGAGGCGGGCGCGACCAGGAGCAGGTGCTTGCGGCCTCCGTCCCGGGTCTGGTAGAGGGTGAGGGTCTTCAGGTCCAGCGTCCCCAGGGGGATGTGAGGGACAAGCCCGTCCAGGAGCCTCTCCCAGGGGGATCTCCAGCTTGGATCGGGCCGTCCTTGGAGCCGCTGGAGCACCCGGTCCAGGAGCGCTTCCAAGGCGGCTGCCCTCTCCGAGGTGCCCGGCCCGGACTGGCCGAGCAGGTGTCGGCAGCGGGCGAGCACCTCGGTGAGGTCCTGGGATTCGCTCAGGGCCAGCGCCAGGGGGCGCAGGGTCGAGATCTCCGAGGCCAGTTCCACGACCCGGGCCTGGTCCAGGTAGCCCAGCGCTCCTTCGCGCAAGGCGGGGAGGTACAGACCGCCCAGAGGCTGCCTGAAGTCTCCCGGCTCTCGCTCCAGCCAGCCCGTCAGGTCTCGAATCGCCTCCTGCCGCACCGGGGCGCTGCCACCGTCGATCACCACGACCAGATCCTGGGGATTGGGAAACTCCCGGCTCAGCTCTTCCATGCTCCGCCGGACCGGATCCCCGACGGACAGCAGGCGGGCCGGGTCGGTCTGGAAACCCAACCGGTGGGCCGCCAGGTGAACCGAGAGGAAGAGGAGGGCCAGACAGACCAGGACCACCGCTCCGGCGTGGCGGGAGGACAGGGATGCCAGGTCGCCTGGTCGCGGTTCAAGCGGTTCTCGAGCAGCCAAGAGCGCCTCCCGGTCCCCTCAACGCCTTCAGGGGATGGATCTCTCCCAGCGCTCCAGGTTCCGGCGCAGTTCCTCGGCCTGGCGTCGGGAGCGGGTCACCATCTCTCGCAGCTCCGCCTGGGTCTCGGGATTGGAAGAGACCATGTGCAGGTCCTCGGCCATGGTGGCCATCTCTTCGGTCCGCTGGGCCATCCGGCTCAGCTTCTCGCGGACCGATTCGTCCAGCCCGGCGGAGTGGACCCGCTCCTCGGCCTGTTCGGCCATCTCCCGGAACCTCCGGGTCTCGCGGTCCGCCCGGTCGATCATGGCCTGGATCCGGGGGCCGGAGGCCTCCATCCGGGATTCCCAGGCCCTGGCCTCTTCGTTGAGTCGTGGAACCAGCTCTTCGGTCCGGCGGCGGGCCTGGTCCACCTGGGCGCTGATCCGGTCCAGTTGACCGAGGATTGCTTTCTGACGCTCGTCCAGTTGCCGGTTCATGCCGGCCACCCGGGCCTGCGCCTGGCGGCTGAGACCTTCCAGTTCATTGCTGTAGAACCGGGCGTTGGAGGCCAGATCCTTGATCCGCCGGCGGAAGGCCGGGTCTTCCAGGGAAGCCCGCAGGGTGACGGTCCGCGCGTTCATCTCCTTCAAGCCCGCCAGGCTGGCCTCCAGTTCGTTGTTCTGGCTCGGCTTGAGTCGGAGCCGGGCGACGGCTCCCGGGCGCAGGAAGCGCGAGGACTTCCCGGGGGTGACCTCGACCCAGCGCATGCCGCCGATGGTGCCTTCGACCGAAGCCCGGCTGTCTTCGGGGATCTGGACGCCGAAGTCGGTGACGACCAGGACGGCGACCTGGGCTTCTTCCCCGAATTCCTGCTTCTGGCTGTTGGTGCTGAAGTCGATTTCGGCGATCCGTCCCGCCGAAACCCCTGAGAATTTCAGGCCATCCCCCTCGCGCAGGCCGTTGACCTCTTCGAAGAGCAGGGTGTAGGAGTTGCCCAGGACCGTCGAGCGCTGGGAGAGGCCCGGCGAGAGGAACAACAACATGGCGAAGAACGCCAGGAACAACCCACCGACCTTGGCCTGTCGCGACACGGGGGCTCCTTTTCAGGAGGGGGACTCGAAGGCCGTCCAGGCCTCCTCGACCACTCGGGAGACGCGCTCCTCCAGGTCGCTGAGCAGTTCCCCGCCGTTTCGCCGGAACCCTGCCAGGAACTCGATGTTGCCAGCCGGTCCGCGAACCGGAGAGAAGGTCAGTCCGAAGAGGGTGAAGCCCAGTGCGCTCACCCGGCGCAGGAGGCCCCGCAGCACGTCGCGGTGCACCTCCGGATCGCGGACGACGCCTCCGCGGCCCACGCGGGCCGGACCGGCCTCGAACTGGGGCTTGATCAGGGCCACCACCGCGCCGCCCGGATTCACCAGGTCGCGCACTGCGGGAAGGACCAGCTCCAGCGAGATGAACGACAGGTCCAGCGTCGCCAGGTCGACGGTCTCGCCCAGATCCTCGGGTTTGAGGAAGCGGGCATTGGTGCGCTCGCGCACCACGACCCGGGGGTCCTGGCGCAGGCGCTGGTCCAGTTGACCCCGGCCCACATCCACCGCGTGGACGCGCCGGGCTCCCCGTTGCAGGAGGCAGTCGGTGAACCCGCCCGTCGAGGCGCCGAGGTCCACGGCCACCAGGCCCTCCGGTTGGATGTCGAAGACCTCCAGGGCCTTCTCCAGTTTCAGCCCGCCTCGGCTGGCGAAGGGGAGGCCTCGGCCCCGCACCTCCAGCTCGGCTGTCCGGGGAATCCGGGTTCCGGGCTTGTCGACGCGCTGCCCGGACATGAAGACCTCTCCGGCCATCAGCAGGGCCTGGGCCTTCTCGCGGCTGGGCGCCAGGCCGCGCTCCACCAGGGCCTGGTCGACGCGGATCCGCTCGGTCTTCAAGGATTCACCTCCCCGCTTCAGGCACCGGGACGATCAGGCGGACGGCCGGCGCCGGGCGCACCAGGTCCCCAGGGGCAGCTCCTCCTGCTCTCCGCTGGCGAGCTGCTTGATCTCCACCAGGTCCTCCTCGGGGGTCCAGTGGTAGGGGAACAGCACGTAGGGGATTCCCTTGCGGTCGGCGTAGCGGATCTGCTTCTTCAGAGCCAGCGGCTCATGGAAGATTTCGGTGGGGACACCGGCCTCGCGCAGTCGGCCCGCGATGTCCCGGCAGGCCTGGCGGAGCTCTGCGGAGGGCCACAGGACCAGGACCTCGGTGGGGGTCTGGCGGGTCGAAGCCAGGGTCCCCGAGCCGAAGAGGTGGGCCAGCAGGCGAGACAGGCCGATGCTGATGCCGACCCCGGGAAGCTTGCGGTTGATGAACTCTGAGGCCAGGTTCTCGTAGCGCCCGCCCGAGCAGATGCTGCCCAGGCCCGGATGCTCGGGGAGGGTGGTCTCGTAGATGGTCCCCGTGTAGTAGTCCAGGCCCCGGACGATGCCCAGGTCGAAGATCACCTGGTCGGCGGGCAGATGGCTCAGCTCGGTCGCCACGAAGGCCAGCTCCTCCAGGCCCTCCTCCAGCACGGGGTGCCGGACGCCCAGGGCTCGGGCCCGTCGGATCACGTCAGGCCCCGTCCCCTTCAGGGTGGACAGCTCCAGGCAGCGGCTCGCCAGGGTGGAATCCAGGCCCGACTCTTCCAGGGTGCGCCGGACCGCGTCCGGGCCGATCTTCTCCAGCTTGTCGACCTCTCGGAGCACCTCGGGAACGCGCTCCTCGGCCAGGCCCAGGCCCTCGTAGTATCCTTTGAGGACCTTGCGGTTGTTGAGGCGCAGAAGCGCCCGGATCCCCAGGCGTTGGAACAGGTCGTGGATCAGCGCCGGCATCTCGGCGTCGAAGTGCAGAGGCAGCCGCTCCTCGGCGATTACGTCGACGTCGGCCTGGTAGAATTCCCGGAAGCGGCCCTCCTGGGGGCGCTCGCCTCTCCAGACCTTCTGGATCTGGTAGCGCTTGAAGGGGAAGGTCAGGTCTCCGTAGTTCTGGGCGACGTAGCGGGCCAGCGGCACCGTCAGGTCGAAGTGGAGGGCCAGCTCCCAACGATTCGTCTGTCCTCTCAGGCGTCCCAGCCCGTAGATCTCCTTGTCGACCTCCCCTTTGGCCTGAAGGACCTCGACGCGCTCGACGGCGCTGGTCTCCAGGCTGGTGTAGCCGTACAGCTCGTAGACCTGCCGGATGGTGTCCAGGAAACGCTGCTCCTCCAGCCTCTGGGCCGGGAGCCACTCGGGGAATCCGCTGATGGGGGTGGGCTTGTGCATCGGCGCGTGTTCGCCTGGGAGAGGCTCACTCCTCGTGGTCGAAGAGCTCCAGTTGTACGGGGCGGAGGCGGTCCAGAAGGCCCGAGACCCCGACGCCGACCAGGCGGACGGGTCGCTGGGGGAATTCGGTCCGGCTCAGAAGCCGGGTGGCCAGGGACTCGATCTGCCCGGTCGTCTCGACGGGCCGTCGCGACGTCCGGCTGCGGGTGATCGTGGTGAAATCGGCGTAGCGCAGCTTCAAGGTGACCGTCCGGCCGACGACCTCGTGACCCTTCAGACGTCGGGCCACCTCCTCGGCCTGTGAGGCGATCTCCTCGAGCACGGTCTGGGGATCCTGGACGTCCCGAGCAAAGGTGTTCTCGGCCGAGAGGGACCGGGGTTCGCGCCAGGGCACGACGGGGCGCTCATCCAGGCCTCGGGCCAGAAGCTCCATCTCCACCCCCAGCCGGCCGAAGGTCAGCTCCAACCAGGCGGGTGATTTCGCGGCCAGCTCGCCGATGGTCCGGATGCCCAGGGCGTGCAGTCGGCTGGCCAGGACAGGGCCAACCCCCCAGATCCGCTCCACCGGGAGGGGGGCCAGGAAGGCTTCGGCCTGGCCGGGAGGCACGATCACCAGGCCGTCCGGCTTCTTCAGGTCGGAGGCGATCTTGGCCAGGAACTTGTTGGGGGCTCCTCCGGCCGAGGCGGTCAGGCCGGTCTGCTGCCGGATTCGCGTCTTGATCTCGCGGGCGATCCGGGCCAGGGGAAGCCGCTGTCGAGCGCAGTATTCACTGAGGTCCAGGAAACACTCATCCAGCGAGATCGGTTCGATCAGGTCGGTGTAGTCCCGGAAGAGGTCCTGGATTTCCCGGCTGATCTCGCGGTAGCGTTCGTGGCGTGGAGGGACGCGGATCACGTGGGGGCACAGTCGCTCGGCGGCGGCGCTGGCCATGGCCGAGCGGATGCCAAAGGCCCGGGCCTCGTAGGAAGCGGCGGCCACCACTCCCCGGGTCTGGGGAGCCCCGGCCACGATCAGGGGCCTTCCAGACCACTCGGGATGGTCGCGCTGCTCAACCGAGGCGAAGAAGGCGTCCATGTCCACATGGAGGATTCGGCGCAAGGTCAAGCCGTCGGCTTCTCCAACCCGGGCGAGCGGGCCTGTCGCAAAGAGAAACGACGACCCTCCGGCTTTCAGGCCGAAAGGGCCGTCGTCGAGAGCTTGTGCGCCGACCTTACTTGGACTGCGCGTGAAGCCACTCGTGGAACGGGACCACCTTCACCCAACGGACGCGGTGACGGTCGTCGGAACGAACCTTCACGTGCGAGCCGACGCGGACGCCGTCAAAGGACGGGGTGCACTCGGTCAGGTTGGGGTAGAGGTAGAAGTTCATGATGTCACCGCTGCCGTCAGCGGCGATGGCCATGAACTTGGAGTCGATGTAGCGGACCTCGCCTTCGAAGTCCTTCTGCCACATCGTCCCCTGGTCGGGAACCCCGAACTCCAGGGAGCCCGGTCCAATCCAACTGTAGTACCACACGCCCGGAGCCATCTGGTGGTTCGGCTGCAGGGTGTTGTCATTGGCGGTTGCCACCCCAGCGGCAGTGACCATGAGGGCCGCGAACAACATAGCACAAACGAGAACGCGGAGAGCCTTCATCTTTCTTTCACCTCCTTTGCCGGAAACTCGACCGCGAGGCCTTTGGGCCCGTTGCGGTGGGCCGATCTCATGTTCGAGAACCGGCATTCGCAGGCTGCATTCGCTTCGCCCCAAGGACTTCCTTCCCATCCACGGGGATCAACTTCTTGAATCCCTCTCGCGGGTGTCCGTGCGAGAGCCAGGCCTCAGGAGGAGGTCCCCGAGCGGGGACAAACACCCCCGGGTGAATCGTGTGCACCCTTTCTTCCTGGCGATCCTGACGCTGCTGGCCACTCTCGTGGCGGGTTGCGGAGAGTCTTCTTCAACCGGGACCCTCCTGGTTCAGGTCGCCGGTTCAGGCCAGCCCACCCTTCCGGATATCCGACCGCCCGAGACCACCGTCCGCTACCGGATCGAGATCCTCCAGCCCCAGGGGTCGGATCGGGTGGGTCCCATTCGCGGATATGAGGCGGCGGGGTCCGCGGACTTCAGTTGCGAGGTGCCCGAGGTGCCGGTGGGGGGGTGGGTGCTGCGGGTGAGCGCGCTGGATGCGCAAGGTCAGGTCCTGGCCCATCTTCAAGAGCCTGTGCAGGTCAACTCGGGAGCTCGGGTTCGCCTGCAAGGGTGGCTTCGCCCCGGGCCTGCCCCTGAAGGTCTGCTCTTTGTCGCCAACTCCAAGGGGGCCTCCCTGACCATCCTCCGCTTGACCGACGGTCACGTGGAGGACCTGCCGCTGCCCCAGAACCCTCAATACCTCTTCTCTGCCCAGGGCAGGATCTTCGTCACCACCATGACCAGCCAGATGCTGGCCGTCGAAGGGGTGCGCCGCACCATCGCGGTCCTGAGCGCTCCGCCGGGAGGCTTCGATGTGGCAGGGGCCGCGCGCGGGGTGGTCTCTTTCCCCACCGAAGGGGGGATCCGTTTCCTGGAACCGGAGAATGGCCAGTTCTCCGGACTCCTCCGGACGGGAACCCTGGCTCGCGGGATCTCCGACCAGGTCGGCTCCACTTCCTGGGTGGTCAACCCGGGGGATCGGACCATGACCGCTCTGGAGGTCCCGTCGATGTCCCTGGGGGCGACCGTCCCCATCGGCGTGCCTGGGAACCAGGTCGAGCAGAATGCGACCGGCACCCGGGTCTATGTGGTCGGGGGAGGACCCGGCGAGCCCGCGCCGCCCTTCGTCCGGGTCCTGGAGCCTTCGGGAGTGCTCGTCCGGCACTTCACCCATCTGCTCGAGTCGCCGGCGGGACTGCTTCTTCAGGACGGCCGGGCCTACGTGACCGATTCGCTGCGGGGAGAGCTGATCGTCTACGAGGATTCCTCCAACCCCTCGGAGTTGGAGAGGGTCCGGCTGGGGGAGGGCTCACCCGGGCAGATTCTCTCCGACGGGCACCGGCTGTACGTCTCGATGGCCTCCTCGGGCGAAGTGGCGGTGGTCGACCTGGCCACGTTGAAGGTCGCCGGGCGCTATCGCGTCGGGCAGGCTCCGCTGGGCTTGGCCTTGCTGCGTTGAAGCGCTGATTTTTCGGGGATTGTGGCGTTGGCTCAGGCGACGGCCTACTGTCCTGGATCATAGATGCCGCACGAGGCCCGTGCCAGAATCTTGGCGTGGCGCCGGTCGGGTGGGGGCCGGCTTCCCCAAGAGCCCTGCGGAGTCGTGCGCATGAGCAGCCAATTGCTCTCCCCATACCGGTCTCTGGTCCATGAGGTGCATCGGCGTCTGCAAAGGCTGTACCGCTGCGCGTTGTGGATGTTGGAGCGCGGTCACGCGGGGACGGCGCGCGACATGCTGGCCGCGCTGCGGATGGAATTCCAGTTCCATCATGCCGTGGAGGAGCGCCGACTCCACCCCGTCCTGGCTCGGATGCATCCTTCCCGGGGGGCCCTGGTGACTCGACTGGCGGCCGACCATCGCTTCCTGGAAGAGGAGATCGAGCGTCTCGTGAACCTGCTGGACCTGGGGACCGAGGTTCCGCTCGTCTTGAAACGAGCCGAGCGCCTGCATCAGTTCCTGGTGGACCACCTGGGGCTCGAACAGCAGCAGGCCTTCCTCCCTCTCGAGACCCTGGTGGCCCTCAACGCAGATGCCGTCGCCCCCGGGACCTGAGCGCCCAAAGGGACGCAGAGTGATGGCGCACGGGGTCCAGGACACCGGACGTCCCGAAGAGCAGGCCTCCGCCCACCTGCCCTCGGGCACGGATTTGTCGATTCTTCTTCGCGGGGTTCCGCTCTTTGCGGATCTGGCGGATCCGGATCTGGAGAGACTGCTGGTGGGGGCCGCCCCCTTGCGGCTGGACACCGGGGCGGCCGCCTTCCATCAGGGGGACGAGGCGCGGACCTTCCAGGTCCTCTTGACCGGTCGACTGAAGCTGAGCCAGGTGACCCCCGACGGGCAGCAGGTGACCTTGCGCTACATCACGCCGGGTGAGATGTTCGGGGGCATCGCGGCGCTCAACGGCAAGCCCTATCCCGCCAGCGCCCTGGCCGTGGCTCCGTCCCTGGCCGTTCGCTGGGACCGGGAGGTCTTCCAGCGACACGTCCAGGAGCAGGCGCAGTTGTCCTGGAAGTTGATCCAGGAGCTCTCGCGCCGCTTCAGCGAGGCCCAGTCGCGGTTTCGGGAGATGGCGACCGAGAGGGTCGAACGTCGGATCGCTCGGACCTTGCTTCGCCTGGCGCACCAGACGGGGCGTCGGGTCGAGGAGGGGGTCCTGATCGACCTGCCCCTCTCGCGTCAGGACCTGGCCGAGATGATCGGGACGACCCAGTTCACCGTGAGCCGTGTGTTGAGCGACTGGGAGCGTCGGGGTCTGGTTGAGGCCGGGCGCGCCCGGGTGGTTCTGCGCCATCCGCACCAACTGGTGCTGGTGGCCGAAGATCTGATGGCCCCCGAGGTGTGACCTGAGTCCGCCGCCGAATGCCACGGTCGGTGGCGGATCCAGGTGTGGCTTGTCCCAGAGCAAGGAGGAGCGGCCGGGTCTGTGCCAGCATGGCCTCAGAGCAGACCCGGGGATTGGATGGATCGGGGCATGGATGAGGTGAGCATCCCGGAGACCATGACGGCTGAGGAACTCCAGCAAAGGTGGCCGGCCACCATCAGGGTCCTGATTCGCAGACGGATGGCCTGCGTGGGCTGCCCCATGGCCCGATTCGACTCGGTGCGTGACCTGGCCCTGAACTACGGGATTCCCTTGGAGGATCTCCGCCTGGAGCTGGCCCAGGCCGCCGCGCAGGCCCCGGCGGGGGGTTGATCCTGGCGGGTCATTCGGCCAGACGCAGGAGAAGACCGGTCATATCGTCGCGATATCCTGGAGGCAGGCGCCCCTGCAGGTCCGTGACGACCTTCTGCAGGGCCTGGTCGGCCGGGTCCTGCGCCGACCCCAGCAGCATCCGGCAGACCTCCAGCTCGGGCAGTCCGTCCGGGATCAGGCCGTCGCTGGCCAGGAAGATCTGGTCCCCCGGTCGGGCCGGGCGGCGCATGTCCTGATAGTGCTCGTCGGGCTCGATTCCGGCCGCCATACCGCGTTCCAGAAGCTCTTCGACGCTGCCGTCGGCGCGCAGCAGGAGCGGGGCGTCGTGACCGGCCACCGAAGCTCGCCATTCGTTGCGCTTGGAGTCATACTCCAGGGCCGCCATCGTGGCGAAGAGCTCGAAACGGCCGAAGAGTTCATGCAGGCGGCGGCTGGTGATCTCCAGGATGGCCGAGGGACCGAAGCCTTCCCGCGCCAGTTCCCCGTAGAGGCCGGTGACGACGGCGGCCGCCAGGGCGGCGCGCACGCCCTTGCCCATGACGTCGCCCAGCAGGATCCCGAAGCGGTCCGGACCCACGGGCCGCAGGCAGATGAAGTCCCCCCCCAGGGTCTCGGAGCAGCGCATGGAGGTGGCCATCTCCAGGAGACCCCACTCGGTGCTGACGGGGGGTTCCAAGGCGCGCTGGACGTGGCGGGCCACCTCCAGGCTGCGGCGCAGTTCCGACCCCTGGCGACGGGCCGTGCGGAACTTCTCGGCGGTGACGACGGTGAAGAGCAGCGTGGTGGAGGCGCCGACCAGGAAGATCACCGTGTCGGGAAGGCTTCCGACCAGCCAGTAGTGATAGGCCGCCAGGGGGGGCAGGAGCCAGACCCGTCGGGTTCCCCTCAGGAAGCACCCGGCCACGATCGGCATCATCAAGGTCAAGGAGGCACTGCGGGGCGTCGCCCAGGCCAGGCCCAGCCCCAGGGCGGTGGTGATCAGGACCAGCCAGTTCACGGCTCGTTGCTGGGCTGGACCAAGCTGGCGCAGGACGGCGGCTTCCAGCCAGCGGTCCAGGTCGCGGATCAGCCTCCAGGTCCAGGTCACGGGGGGACCCTGAAGGGGATCGCGTCCGGAAGGGCGTCGAGCCGGTCAGGCATGGCCACCGGATCCCGAGGAGGTCGCTTCCGGGCTCATGGCCGGGCCGGCCACGTAGGCTTCGGCCTCCTGGCCCTGCTCGCCCACCCGGACCTGCACGCGGCAGCGCTCGTAGAGCCCCTCGGCCAAGGCGTGATAGTCATCCAGGACCCACAGGTCCGGGGCCTGGACGTTGCGCACCAGGAAACCTTCAACCTGGGAACCCGGGTCCTCGACCAGGTAGGCATACCCCAACGAACGCGCGATGCGATAGCCCTCAAGCCGGGCCGGAAGCGTTTCCGGATGGCGGCCGACGACCTCCAGGTAGGTCCCTCTGTCTGCCAGGCTGGCGTAGGTGAAGAGCGCAACCACGTCTGACCTCGCGGGATGTCTTCACCGGGAAGCCGGTGGCTCCCTGCCGCTCCAGTGAGCCACCGCAAACTCCAGCCCCGAGGCGATCTCATACAACAAGGTGCGCCGCGCCTTCAGCTCGGCGGCTCCGTGGCCCAGAGGCTCGGGTCGGCCTCCATGCAGATCCAGGACGTACAGGTCCTCGACGGGACCTTCGCGGGCTCGGAAGGTGGCCAGGCTTCCCAGGGGAGACAAGGCCAGCTCCTCCGGGAAGAGGCCGAGGCGCTCGGGGGCCAGCAGGACCCGGGCGCGGTGGGTCTGGAAGTCGAACTCCAGGATACGCTGGTCTTCCAGAAGCAGGACCCGGTTGCCATCCCGAGGCCAGACCGGACGGAAGGCCAGCGGTCCGGACGAGGTGCGCATCCGCGTCGGGATGGGATCGGGATCGTCGCGGACCAGGTACAGTTCCGAGCTCTCGCCCAGCCAGGCCGCTCCGACCAGCGAGCGTGAGTCACCTGACCAGTCCAGTCGCAGGTCCCGAGCCTCGGCCGCCGAGATGGTGGTCCAGGTCAGGGTTCGTCGCGAGCGGTGGAAGATCCACACCCCCATGGGACCTCCCTGGGCCGGAGCTCGCAAGACCAGGGCCAGGCGTTGCCCGTCCGGGGCTGCCGCAACGCTCTCGATGCGGACCTGCTCGGCGGCTCGGCTGGGGATGGTCACCAGCGGCGAAAACCCGGTTGAGTCGGGGCGCCATTGCACCAGCTCGACTCCCGAGACGCGCCCGTCGGCGTTGCGGTGGGGCCGCTCGAGGAAGATCTCGCGCTGTCCGTTCCCGACCACTCGCATCCTGGCGTCAGAGAACCGGACCCAGCGACCGCCGCTCCCATCGGTGGCGACGTCCAGGAATCTTGGACCTTCGGCCGATTCCTCCAGGGGCTGCAGGATCACCCGGGTGTCATCCAGCAACCATCCCAGAATCCGGAAGTGTCCCGGGGGCAGCTCGGCCAGGAGCTGGCGGTGGTCGCCAAAGCGTCCTGAGGCCCAGAGCTGGCTGCGAATCGTCCCTCTGCCGGCGACCGTCGGGGTCTCGACCCGAAGGTAGGCCAGGTGCGAACCCTGGGAGGACCAGGTCGGTTGCTCGTAGCGGACCTCGGAACCGGTGTCGACGCCGGCCTTCCAGGTCAGCAGGGCGTGGTAGCCGGCCACCGACAGCCCGAAGAGCAGGGCCAGGAATCCGACAGCCCAGGCGAGATCCCGCAGCGGCCTGGCTGGTGGAGGAGGGGCTGGCGGCTCGGTGGCAGGAGGGGGCGGGGAGGGGAGGGGCTGATTCAACCGGGTCCATCCTGTCCGGGGAGGGTGGTGGGATTCACTCCGAGGGGTTCTCCGTCTGGGGCGTGGGTTGGCGGTCCGTGCGGGCGGCGCGCAGGGCCTTCCCCGGGTTGCTCAGGAACCGGCCGATCTCGACCAGGACGTACAGTCCGTTGGAGAGACCCAGGATCAGCGCCAGCAGGGCCACGGCGTGCATCACCAGACAGGGAAGGGCGAAGCTGGGAAGCTGGAAGAGCCGACGCATCCCCAACTCCAGGCCTGCGGCCAGGACGGCGTCCAGGGTGTAGGCTGCGAAGGCGGCCAGGTACACCAGGCGGGCCAGAAGCCTGGGCACGAAGCCCAGGAAGCTGAAGAGACGGTGCAATCGCGAGCTGGCCCAGACGACCAGGCCAGCCAGCGTGAAGACGACCGCCACGCCCAGGTTGACCTGGAAGGCCCGCTCTTCCCACCCCGTCCCCAGAAGACCGCCCACGCGGTCGGCCGTGCGGGCCAGGTTGTCCACGATCCAGGCGCTGGCCAGGCCATAGGTGGGCGGCTCCCCGGTCCCCAGGTGCAGGCTGAAGGCGTAGGCTGCGGCCAGGGCGCCGATCAAAACCAGGAACAGCCCCCCGGTGCGGAATCGCCGTTCAGTCCGCTCTGGCAGGGTCTCCATCGGGTGCCTCCCTCAGACTTGGTTCTGAGCCGCCCTTTCGCGCCGGGCCCGGGCGGATCCTCGGGCCGAGGCCCGCGCCGTACAGGAAAGGGCTCCCGGTCGAACCGGGAGCCGTGTGGCAGGATGGCCCTTGGGGAGCGCGGAGGCCACTATCTCCTCGGATCCGCCTGCATCCGCTGCACCGGTGTCCCGGCGGTCCTGCGTTCCTGGGCACAACCTCGATTTCTTGATCTCATTCTAGCGCGGCGTTGCGGGTGAAGGTGTGAACCTCAGGTTACCGACCCATCAAATCCCGGATGGCAGCCTCCAGGTCAAGGGAAGAACCCACCAGGCGCTCCGGGGTCGCCTGCTGCACCCGCTGGGGGGCACACCATCCGTAGGTGACGCCCACCGTGAGAAGGCCGTTGGCCTCACCGGAGGTCACGTCCAGAGGCGTGTCGCCCACCATCACCCCGCCCGAGGCGCCCAACCCCGCCAGGGTCCGGCGGATCTTCTCGACCTTCTCGCTCTTGGAGTCGTCGCCCCCGGTGATCCCGGCCAGGATTCCGCCCAGGCCTCCGGCCTCCAGGCGGTTCCGGATCAAGGCCGAAGGCGTCGTCGAGACGATGGCCACCTGGAAGTCGCGGCCCAGGCTGCGCAGCATCTTCGGGATCCCCGGATAGAACCGGGCCCTGGAGTAGTCCAGGTGGCCCTGGCTGAAGGCCATCACCTCCCGGAGTTCCTCGGGCGTGAAGCCCATCTGGTAGTAGTTCTGCTCCCATTGGGGGTTGTACCATTCACGGAACTCGTCGGCCGTGGCGATCGGCAGGGTCTTGCCCCAGCGCCGACACGCCTGGCGGTACAGGTCCAGATACAGCTCGATGGAGTCCACCAGGACCCCGTCCCAGTCCAGAAGAATCGCGTTCATGGCGGCGCCGTTCTCGACCTGGAGCGTGCGTCCCTGCCCGGCAGGAACCCCGCCCGGGACGCCGCACTCCCCTGCCATCGTGCGCGCCGACTCCTACGCCATCCTGGCCATCTCTGCCCTGACCTTCCTCGGCGTCGCCCTGGGGCGCTGGCCCGGACTGCGCACGAATCGGGCCTCGATCGCCCTGGTGGGAGCCGCGGCCCTGGTCGGCATCGGCGGACTGTCGCTGGAGGAGGCTTTCCGTTCCCTCGACCTGCACACCCTGACCCTCCTCTTCAGCATGATGGTCCTCAACGCCAACCTCAGGCTCTCGGGCTTCTTCGGCTGGGTGGCCGCGGCGACCATGAGGGTGGCGCACAGCGCGAGGATGCTGCTGGCCGTGCTGCTGGGGACCTCAGGGTTGCTCTCGGCGCTCTTCCTGAACGACACCATCTGCCTGATGCTCACACCCCTGGTGCTGGACGTGGCCCGGAGACTGGGCCGGGACCCGATCCCCTATCTCGTCGGTCTGGCCCTGTCGGCGAACATCGGGTCGGTGGCCACCGTGACCGGGAATCCCCAGAACATGCTCGTGGCCATGAGCGGCGGTCTGGGATACGTCCCCTTCGCCCTGGCCCTGACTCCCGTGGCCCTGCTCGGCCTCTTCCTGGCCTGGGTGGTCCTGATCCTGGTCTACCGCGAGGAGTTTCGACCCGGGCCATTGCCTCCACCCCCCGACCTGAAGGTGCGTTTCTATCGCCCTCTGCTGGTGAAGAGCCTCCTGGCCACCGCAGCCCTGCTGGTCATGTTCCTGGCCGGGGTCCCGGTGGCGCAGTCGGCCCTGCTGGCCAGCGCCGGCCTGCTGGTCACCCGACGGCTGAAGCCCGAGCGCATCTTCGCCGACTTTGACTGGCAGTTGCTGATCCTCTTCGCCGGGCTCTTCATGGTCACCGGGGCCTTGGAGCACGGGGGCTGGACCCGGACCCTGGGCGAGGCCCTCCACGGGCTTGCCGGGCGGGGTCTGGGCGGATTGATGGTCCTGACGGCGCTGCTGAGCAACCTGGTCAGCAACGTCCCCGCGGTGCTCCTGCTGCGCCCGATGATCCCCGCGACCGCGGATCCGCAGAAGGCCTGGCTGGCGGTGGCGGCGGCCAGCACGCTGGCGGGAAACTTCACCCTGCTGGGCTCGATGGCGAACCTGATCGTGGCCGAGCAGGCGGCGCGCCGACAGGTGCGCCTGAGCTTCGGAGCCTATCTCAAGGCGGGCGTCCCCGTCACGCTGCTCACCCTGCTGGTCGCCTGGTTCTGGTTGACCTTCGTGCTCCCCTGATGGCCTGGGCTCCTAGATCAGGAGCTCCCCGGCGGGTTCGCGAAGGTTGTAACAGGAGCTCATGGCCCGGCCGTAGGCTCCCGTGGTGGCGATCAGGAGGACGTCTCCGGGCCGGGTTGGCGGAAGCCGTCGGTCGTGGCCCAGGATGTCGCCGGTCTCGCAGATGGGCCCGACCACGTCGGCCACCATGGAGGCGGGCTCGTCGAGGCGGGTCAGGTTCGCAATCTCGTGGTAGGCCCCGTAGAGCGCCGGGCGGATCAGGCTGTTCATCCCCGTGTTCACGCCGACGAAGTGCTTGTCGCCCTTCTGCTTGGTCTGGTTCACGAGCACCAGGAGGATTCCAGCCTGGGCCACCAGGTGGCGCCCGGGCTCCAGCCAGATCTGGAAGCCGGGCTGGCTGCTCCGGAAGGCAGCCAGTTGTTGGCCCAGGGCGTGCAGGTCGAAGTTGAGCTCGCCCGGCCGCTCGGGAACTCCCAGACCGCCCCCGAGGTCCAGGACGCGCACGGTCGGGAAGTCTCGGGCCACCTCGGCCAGCGAGGCGGCCGCGCAAGCCCAGGATTCGGGAGTCCGGATGCCGCTTCCGGAATGGGAGTGCAGGCCTGCCACGCGGATGTCCAGGGCGGCCAGGCGCTCTCGGAGGGCCCCGATCTTCTCGAGGGGGATGCCGAACTTCGACCGGGTTCCCGCCGTCCGCACGTGGCGGTGGTGCCCGGCTCCCCGGCCAAGGTCGAGGCGCAGGAAGACTTCCCGGCCCTGGAAGACCTGGGGCCATGAGTCCAGGGGCTCGGGGTTGTCCAGCGTGACCGTGGCGCCGTGGGTGAACCCGGCCTGGTACTCGGCCTCAGAAGCGAAGTTGGGGGTATACAGGACCCGCTCGGGCGGCAGTTGCGGGAACAGGCGCCGGACCAGGGCCAGCTCGCCCGGCGAGACGCATTCGAAGCCCAGGCCCAGGCCCTCGAAGATCTGCAGGATTTCCCGATTCGGGTTGGCCTTCACGGCGTACAGGACCCGGTCCACCGAGGCCAGGGCCTGCAACTGCCGGCCTGCCTCTTCCAGGCAGGCGCGGTCGTAGACATACAGGGGGGACTCCCGCTCGGCCAGGGCCAGCAATTCTGCCCGCCGACGCTGCCACCAGGCCCTCCCCGGGGCGGCCGGCCGCTCGGTGCGGTTGAACTGCTCCTGCCAGGAGGGGCCGAAGACTTCCTCGTCCGGGATGCCCGAGAAGAGCTGGGCATGCAGGCGGACCAGCAGGCGTTCGATCTGGTCCTGGTCCACCACGAAGGTCAGGTTCAGGTCGCTTGCTGCCTGGCTGACCAGGTGGACCTGCTCCTCCTCGAAGAGCTCCAGCGCCGGCCCCAGGCGGTGCAGGATCGAGCGGATCCGGGTTCCGACCAGGCTCAGGGTGGCGCACGGGGCGATCAGGCGCGGGTTGCAGCGGGTGGAGAGGTCGGCCAGGACTGCGTCCAGGGTGCTGCTCTCCAGGAGGTTCGCCGAAGCGTCCAGGGAGACCGTGACGTTGGTCTCGGAGGTGGCGACCAGGTCGATGGACAGCCCGTGGCGGGCGAAGACGGCGAAGACGTCGGCCAAAAAGCCGACCTGCTGCCACATCCCCAGCCCCTCCATGGAGATCAGGGTGACGCGGGGAGCGCGTGGCCACCGCCTTGACCCGGGCCTCCGCGCGTCCGCTTCGGGAGGCGATGCGGGTGCCCTCCATCTCGGGCCGCTGGGTGCAGCGGATCTCGAGGGGGATGCCGGGCCCCTGGAGAGGAGCGATGCAGCGGGGATGGAGGACCTTGGCCCCCACCGAGGCGAGCTCCTGGGCCTCATCGTAGTCCAGATGACGCAGCATGCGGGCCGAGGGGACACGGCGCGGGTCGGCCGTGTACAGGCCTGGCACGTCGGTCCAGATCTCGACCTTCTGCGCCTGGAGGCGGGCACCGAAGTAGGCCGCCGAGGTGTCCGAGCCGCCTCGGCCCAGGAGCACGGTTTCGCCCTGGATGTTGGAGGCGATGAACCCCTGGGTCAGGTGCACCGCCTCGGCCACGGCCATCCGCTCCTGGAGGGCGGGGTCCGGGGCGGCGGTGCAGGTGGCGGAGAGGTAGCGTCTCTGCGGGGTGTCGCTCGGGACCTCCTCGGCTCGCAGAAGCTCGCGGGCGTCCCACCAGCGCGCCGGCAGTTTCAGGCGCTGGAGGTAGGCCGCTCCCAGGCGGGTGGACATGATCTCGCCGGTGGCCATCATCCGAGCCTTCAGGCGTGGGGTGGTCTCGCCAGTGAGGGAGAGCCCCGTGGTCAGTCTCTCCAGGGTGTGGAGGTCCTCGCTCAGCAGGCTCTCGCCGTCCACCTCCAGGTCGCAGGCGAGCGCCAGGTGGCGCTCGCGGATCTCGGCCAGACCCTCGGTGTGCCGGCCCTCCAGGGCAGCCTCCCCCAGGGATTCCAGGCGATCGGAGATGCCGGAGAGGGCCGAGCAGACGACCAACGGGCGGAGCCCTTCGGCCAGGCGTTCGCGAACCTGGTCGGCGACGGTGGACCAACGGGCGGCGGTGGAGACGCTCGTCCCCCCGAACTTCATGACGACCCAGCGCATGAGGCGTCGCATTCCCCCGGCCCCCCGGGAATCCTGGTTCTGACGCCAGGCGGCGGATTCAGGCGCCGACGACCGGGTCTGCGAGGCCAGTCCCTGAGTCCCGGTGCGGGCCGGGCACCTCTGCCTCGGAGATCCGCGCCGCCTGAGATCAGATAACCTCGGTCGAATATCTGTCTGTCGACGCTCAGGATCAACGGGCAAGTGGCGTTGCATGGATTGAGAGATGCTACCTCCCGTGGTACCATCAGATCGTGGGGAAGATTCGTCGTGGGGGGTTCGTATTCATCGCCTGGAAGGGTGATCACCCACCCCGGCATGTGCATGTCTACCGAGATGGAACCTTGGTGGTCAAGTGGAACCTGGATGCCTGAATCCGCCGCCTGGCGTGAGGACCGAGGGCGTCGAGGCGGGTCTGGATGCAAGGAAGGCGTGCATCGAGGAGCGGAGCGTAGTTGGAGACTACGTGAGCACCGCAGAGGTGCGCCTGACGACGCAGACGGGCCCGGATCGGCGACCGAATGCCACGGTAGGTGGCGGATTCAGGGGATGACCGTGTGCCCATGAAGGGGGCTGCCACGGGCCGTGTGCTGCGTTTGATCGAGGAACTGGAAGCGGAGGGGTTGCTGTGACCATCGTCGAGGTGCGAGCCAACAACCGCAAGAGAGCTCTTGAAGTCCAGACCGAAGAAGGGCAGTTCGACCTTCCCTATGCGCGGCTCGAGTTGAAACCGAGCGCTGACGATCCCATCGTGAGCGCCTGGCCTGATGAGGAGACCGCCTGCGAGGCCTTCACCTATCGCCTCCGCTCGGGGAAGGAGGAGACCGTCCACCTCGACGTCGTCCTGGAGTTCAATCGACACCCGGGCTACCTCAATGACCTGCTCCTGCACCGCCTCACCGTGGAGGCCATCAAGGCTTTGGATGAGAGCGATCTGAGCAAACGAGAGCTGACCCGGCGCCTGGGAACGTCCGCCAGCCAGTTGTACAGGCTTCTCGACCCCACCAACACAGCCAAGTCCATCGGGCAGATGCTCGCGCTTCTGCGGCTCCTGGGCCGAGATGTCGATTTCGTCGTCCGGCCCGGGACAACCGTGAGGAACGTGGCCGTCTGACAGGAACCTCGGACGCGATCGTGCGTGTGTCAGTCGATTTTGCGGCCTCGAGCCCACCTGTGTACCTGGATAGGAAGGATCCCTGCCCGCGCGGGTCAAGCCCAGACAGGTCAGCGGTTCGCCATGGGGCCGGGGCCGCTCCCCAGCTGCAGGTAGCCCAGGATCCGAACCAGCTCGGCGCGTTCCACGACGGCGCGGGAACGGGCCATTCGCTGCCCGCAGTTCGGGCACAGTTTGAGGGTTGGTCCTCCAGGATGGGAATCTTGGTGACCTTGCTGCTCATGTTGGGCAGCCGGCGGGCCAATGACAGGAACGCAGAGGCCTCGGGGACCGTCTGGACGATTTCCCGCTGGACCTGTTCCGGGATGAGGACCGCTGCATCAGCGCGCGCGATCTGGCTGTCGTAGGGCATGGGATTTCTCCTTCCGTCTGTTGACTATCGGCGCCAGCGCGCCCGGCCTGAATCCGTCACCTACCGTGGCATTCGGCCGCCGATCCGGGCCCGTCTGCGTCGTCAGGCGCACCTCTGCGGTGCTCACGTAGTTTCCAACTACGCTCCGCTCCTCGATGCACGCCTTCCTTGCATCCAGACCCGCCTCGACGCCCTCGGTTCTCACGCCAGGCGGCGGATTCAGGCCCGGATGGCGTCGTTGAGGGCCTGGTTCGGGTTGCTGGGCGGGGTGCTCACGGCGGCCCCTCCAGGGGTGCCCGTGGAGGTCTTCTGTCCGAAGAGGTAGGGGCGTGACTTGCGCAGCTCGGCCAGTGCCTGGTCGATGCCCTCGATGCTGCCGTCGTCCTTCACCTTCAGGCTGGCGGTGTTGGCCAGCTTGTAGGCGGCCTCGGGGTCGATGGCTCCAGCCTTGGCAGCGGCGGTCTCGAAGCGGCTGCGAACCTTGGTCTCGCGCAGTTCGGTTTCCAGTTGCGTCGCCCGCCTGGTGGCGTCGTCGCGCTCGGCCTTGGCTTTCTCGGCCTCGGTCATGTTGGCGCGCTGCAGCTTCTCCAGTTCCCGCTGGTGCTTCTCGGCCTGGCGCTTCCAGTAATTGTCCTCGGGTGTCCTGGGGGCCGGGGTGCCCTCGCTGGGCGGCTGCTGATTCTCCTGGCCTTCCTGGGGCGGGGTCTCTTCGGACATGGTTCCTCCTGGGTCTCGGCTTGCGCCGGTAGGGGTCTCGGCCTCCTGGCCGGTGGTCTCGGCTTGCGCCGGAAAATGAAGAAGCCACCTGGTAGGTGGCCTCTGGAAGGCTATGGGGTGGGGCCGGGGGCTATGCGGAGACGGTCACGTGATCGTGGATCCAGTCTATCAGGCCCTGAAGAGTGAACGAGCGCCCCGGAACCTCATCAATCTGGAAAAGATGTGGAGGCTCCTGGAAGCCTGGGGGCATCTCGATGGGGCCGTTCTGGTAGAGGTCCCCGAGGCGGACGATCTCGTATTTGCGAGGTCTAAGCTCCTCGTCCACCAGGACGTCGATACCCCAATCAGCAGCCTGATCCCAATCGGTGCCCTCTGGATTGTAGGGAGGCAAGTCCTCGACGTAGATGTGGAGCGCGTCGCCTTCTGTGAAGTATTTATAGGTGGCCTTCACGGTATTTACGCAGCCTCTTCTCCGCAGCCGACCTTCTCGATACGTGCACGTACGAATCGAGAAGCAGTTCTTGCCCTTCGAGACGAGCATACACGAAGACATGCTTCACCTTCTCGTCGGGGCCCTCTTGGACCTGAGTATACCATACCTGCTGCTGGTAACCTCCGCGGTCTTCGATTCCCACGAAGGAAGGCCGAAGTATTGCCTCTTCGACCCAGTTTGAGTGCCGGAGGCGGAAATCGGCGTCCCCCGCCATCTTGTCGCCCGTGACATGCTCGATCGAACGCTGCGATAGGCGAAGCTTTCGCCCGAGAGGTGTGTCAATGCCGGCAAGCCCCTCCAGGAATCTGAGGCCTTCAGTCGCCGATTCCAGCGGAGGCCTTACGACGGGTGCCGATGCGATGGCGGACGCTTGCGCCTGCTCGAGTGCCATCTCCTCCTTCACCGCCTGCACCGGCTTCTTCTTGCCGCTGGCCACCGCTGCCGCGTTCTTGCGCTCCCGCTCCTTGCGCAGCTTGCGGCCCCGCTCGCGCTGGGCCCGCTTGGCGTCGGCCCGGGCCAGTTGCTCCGGCGTGTAGGTATGCACTGGCGCGGCCTGGTTGCTCAGGGCCTGCAGTTCGGCGATCTTCTCGTCGGACAGGAAGGTGTCCACGAAGGGCGTCTCCACGTGGCGGCAGCCGACGTGGAAGGGGGTATGGCGCGGCAACTTGGGCCAGCCCGGGGTGTTCCCGGTGATGCTGTAGACCTTGCCCTCGATGGGTGTGCAGATGTCCGGCTTGTGGACGTGGTGCGAGATTTGCACCAGGTCGAAGCCGTGTTCCTGGATCAGCCCCTCCATGCCCTTGGTGTGGGTCTCCCGCAGCTTCACGTGGGAGACCATCCGGGCATACTCACGCAACAGAAATGCCCGCATATGCGGGCATTTCTTAGGAGGGGATGAAGCGCCCGCGCTTGTCGTGGACCCCGTAGACCTCTTCCTCGGCCATCCGCTCGGCGATGCGCTTCCCCGATGCCCGCTTGCCGGTGGCCACCTGGGTCATGATTTCTTCGCGGGCTACCTTCCGCACGGCGGCCTTCACGTTCTCCTCCACCCTCTGGGTGGCGGCCAGCAGGTCCTGCATCGCGTCCCTGGCCACTTCCCGGACAGCCCCCATGTGCACTCCTGCCATCGAGTCGGGAGCACCCAGACGCAGGCCCTGAAGAGCCATCTGGACGTCGGCCTGCTTCATTCCGGCAGAGTAGGCCGCGGGGATGTAGCGGGACATCCAGGCCGCCGCCCCCCGGTCCGCCGCGCGCATCGTCTGGGTCACGCTGGACAGGAGCCGGGAGACCTGCGCCACGGGCTTTGCCCCGGAGCGCATCGCCCGATCCACCTCCTGCATCAGGTTCAGCCAGGCCAGGCGGTAGACGGACTGCAGGGCCCGCTGAGCCGCGGCGTAGTCCAAGCCGGCGAGTTCACGCGCGACCTCCTCGATGGTCAGGCTCAGGTCAGGCCCCGGCATTCAGCGCCCCCTGGTTCTGGACGCCTCCATTCAGCAGGTCCTCCAGCCCCAGGTTGGCCTGCGGCTCCTTCTCGCGCTCGGCGCGGATCCGCTCCAGTTCCTCCTGGGCCTGTTCCCGGGTCCACTCCTGCACGCGCATGATGGCCGACTCGGCCGAGGTCAAGCCGGCCTCGTAGAGGCGCGTCTCGTCCTCCACGGCTTCCGAGTAGATGAGGGGCAGGCCGTCATACCACTCGACTTCGGGGGGCGCGTCCAGGGCCACATAGGGCGCACCCAGCTTGGAGGCCGCCAGGAGGCTGGCCACATACAGCGTCTGCTGCAGGGCCGGCCCCAGGTAGAGCCTGCGGCGGTTCACCTTGTGCTCGGTGTTCACGAATCGCAGGCGCAAGGCCTTGCCGCTCTCCACTCCTCCCGCCTTGTCCAGGCCCAACACCGCCGGGGAGACCTCGGCCAGGGCCCAGAACAGGTCGAGCAACCGGT
>Ga0334898_1000417_pt1 | contig 69592 bp, 74 predicted proteins | sample GraSluR3_MG_10_FD_207228 | JGI IMG/M metagenome (GOLD analysis project Ga0334898, IMG submission 207228) | Sludge microbial communities from methane-producing bioreactor in Wageningen University, Netherlands - Granular Sludge_3_08-R3 | ecosystem: Engineered > Bioreactor > Anaerobic >... | reverse complement strand
CAACGCCGGTTCCGTAAACTCAAGAGTGATGCCGTCCATATCAAAAAGGCTGATATATTGTTTGATTAATGCGTTTTTGGGCTTGGTCAGGATACTAACAAGGTCTTCTTTCGTTAAGTTGTCAGCCGTAGCTATAACGGGCAGGCGGCCCACAAATTCGGGGATAACACCATAATTAACGAGATCTCCAGGCGTTACCTGGTTTTGAATGTTGATGTTTTCTGCCCTCGTTCTAATGTTTGATCCGAAACCAAGAACCTTACTTCCTTTTCTTCTTTTGATTGTGCTTTCTATACCTTCGAACGCTCCCCCGCATATAAATAAAATATTACGTGTGTCTATCTCAATAAATTCTTGTTGTGGGTGCTTGCGGCCACCCTGCGGCGGCACATTGGCAACCGTACCCTCCAGTATTTTCAGCAATGCTTGCTGGACACCCTCACCGGATACATCCCGGGTAATAGACGGGTTTTCAGATTTACGGGCGATCTTGTCGATTTCATCAATGTAGATAATACCTCTCTCTGCTTTCTCGATATCGTAGTCCGCAGCCTGAAGCAGCTTCAATAATATATTTTCAACGTCTTCTCCAACATATCCCGCCTCGGTAAGAGAAGTAGCATCGACAATGGCCAAAGGTACTTTAATCATTTGGGCAAGAATTTGTACCATAAGCGTTTTACCGACACCTGTTGGTCCGAGCAAAAGTATATTAGATTTTTCCACCTCTACATCATTATTTTTATTCTGAAGCAAAATTCTTTTAAAATGATTGTAAACAGCAACCGATAGCTTTACTTTGGCCTGTGTTTGCCCAACAACATGCAGGTCAAGATTCTCTTTAATTTCTTTTGGTTTTGGAATATCATCTAGTGTAATATTAAGCTCTTCTGTTTTATTTACCAATTCCATTGCATCCATAATAGCTTCGTTGCAGATTTCGATACATTCATTACAGATAAAAACACCCGGGCCGGCGACTAATTGCTTTACCTCATCCTGCGTTTTTTCGCAGAACGAACAGCGAAAATTTGTTTTGTTTTTTTTCTTTTCAGATTTTTTTGCCATAATAACATCTCCTTTTCAAGTTTTAGGGCGACACAGACCAGGGCCTTACCGCTGCTTTTTTAGTAACCAGGATAAAGCTTGTATCGGCGTGCCAATTCCTTCAACAGTTTTTGGTTTACAAAGACACTTTGCGCAGTCTTGTTAGCAGCCGCCAGCATGTTAACGTTGTCTAAATCGGCAATTTTCAGGTTCATCAGGCCGCTTTGCTTTTCCCCGAAAAATTCACCGGGCCCGCGAAGTTTCAGGTCAAGCCCGGCAAGCTTTGCCCCGTCGGTGCAATCCAGCATTGCATTAATTCTCTTAACCGCCGTTTCTGTTTTGGGATTACAAACAAGTAAACAACAAGATTTATGCGTACTTCTCCCAATACGTCCTCTCAGCTGGTGCAGTTGCGCCAGGCCGAACCTGTCAGCGTCAATTATGACCATCACGGTGGCGTTGGGCACGTTAACCCCGACTTCTACTACTGTAGTTGAAACAAGTACGGCTATCTTGTTGTTTTTAAAACCTTCCATGACGGCATTTTTTTCGCAGTTTTTCATTCTGCCGTGCACAAGCCCAACCGTATAAGGACGAAGTTTGCTCGACAATTCTTCGTGCAGTGTTATAGCTGACTGCAGGTCTATTTTTTCCGATTCTTCGACCAGAGGACATATCACGTAACACTGCCTTCCCTTCCGCAACTCGTTAGTTATTGTTTTGAGTGTTTTATCCACGTTTTTGACCGCAAACGTCTGCGGGGGTATTCTTCCGGCAGGCATTTCATCCATGTATGATATATCCATATCTCCATAACAAGCCAGCGCCAGCGTTCTTGGAATCGGAGTGGCCGTTGTAAACAGCATGTCCGGGCACCCGGCTTTTTCCTGCAGGGCTATCCGCTGGGCAACCCCAAACCGGTGCTGCTCGTCAACGACAACCAAACCCACATTTTTTTTAAAATCCAGCTTTTCCTGGATTAATGCGTGGGTACCGACCACGATGTTGGCTTTATTGATATCGTCTTTTTTGCCCGAAGTAAACAGTGCCACATTTATTTCGCCGAGGCGCCCAAACCATTGTTTAAGCGTTTCGCAGTGCTGAACCGCAAGCACCTCTGTCGGCGCCATAAGTATTCCCAGCAGGTTGCTTTCAACTGATTTGAGCAACCCCAGCGCTGCCAAAACCGTCTTACCGCTGCCGACATCCCCCAGTAGCAACCTTCTCATAGGAAACGGACCCGACATTTCCGAGTTTATCGTTTTCCATTCTCTGGCCTGAGCATCTGTTAGAACAAAATCAAGGGTTTTTATAAACTTGTTAATTAATTTATTATTTTGCAAGTAACGGTTCTGTTTTGGTTTACGAACCACGGCATCTTTTTTCAGCCTTAAAGCAACCTGCATTAAGAACAGTTCGTCAAATGCCAGCCGGCGCCGCGCCTGCCGCAGACCTTCGCTATCCGCCGGAAAATGTATATTTATAAGAGATGTTTCTATGCCCGGCAGTTTATAGGTCTTTCTAATATCTTCAGGCAGGAATTCTTCGGTTTCATATTTACCAAGGTAGGCCCTGATTTTTTTTCTTATATATTTTTGCGAGATGCCTTTTTTAAGGCTGTATACAGGCACGATGCCGTTAAAATCTTCTGGAATAGAACCGTCTTGACAAAAAACATAATCTTTTACCAATATTTCTTGCAACAGTCCGTATTTAACGTTACCGTAGACTATTATTTTGTCGCCGATATTTATTTTGGGCAGGGTCCGAAACCACTTTGCTTTTATAGTACCTGTTTCGTCAGATATTTTGGCCGCCATTATTTTCAGGCCCGGCCGCGGATTGGTGATAAGGTAATCATCCACCGTCCCCTTGATAACCGCTGATTCCTGGCCGGTAATGTTTCCAACTGGCACGTAATACCTTTTTTCATATTTACGAGGGTAATAATGGATGAGGTCATGGTTATTATTTATACCTAGTCTTTCTAGTTTTGTTTGTTTTTGTTTTTTGGCCGCCTCCAATGTAAACACCCCCTCTTTTTTATATCTAACTAAAAAAACGGCGTTTCCGCCGTTTTAGGTAAGTTGCATTATTCCTATTCTTTGTCTACCTCTAACACTGCATTCCGATTTGGACGGTGCCGGTGCTGCCAACTGCCTTGACCCGCCGCTTGCCGCCGGCATCAACATTATTTTCTTCCGGGGCAATCTTTTGGGAAGGTCGGACGGTATGGCGCAGTCTGTTATTTCGAGCTTTCCGGTTTTAGGGTTATAGTGCTGCAGGTTCCACACGACCAACCCCTCCGGGCTTATAGTGGCCGGCCTTTTGGGGTAGTTGGCCTTGGGTTTACTAGGTTTTATCATACTTCTTTTTTTACCCGCAAATGCGGTATCTGTTGCTTTTGTCCTGCAAGTTCTCCCGCAAGTTCCTTTCCTCACGTTTAAGAGCTTTAAAAGCTCTTTCTCTTTCATCCCTAATCTTTGCGCTATATTCAGATATGGCTCTTTATACTTACTAGCTACTTTCTCGGCAATTTTATTTATCGGATAACCTGCTTTTTTAAGTGCTCTTAACAGGTATTTTTTATCAAATCCGGTTTGGTTTATAAGAGTGTCCATACTTTTATTTCCGTCGGCAAGGGACTTGCCCATGTCAACCATTAGCGATTCGTTATTACTAATCATATTTTGAGTTTTACTCTTACTGATTCGCAGGTGGTCTGCTATAAAAGGAATCTTATTTCCTTTCTTAAACATTTTTTGAGCCATTTCTTTTCTGGTGTTATCGTTTATTAATTTGGTGAATTTCTTCTCATCCAGGCCCATTATATTCATTACCTGGTCAATACTCTGCCCGGCTGTTATCATACTGGCTGCTTTTGATTTTAGTTGGGATTGAACTTTTCCCCGTCTATCACCTCTTATTGCCAATGCTTCTGTCAGCTGATCCATTTCTTTTTCACTCAAACAGGGCAGTATTTGACCGCTGTTTACCTGATCTCTAATTTTTTTGAGTACATATTTAATATTCCTGTCTTTAACCCCTGCAATTTCCCGCAGTTGTTTACAGGTCACGGTCGGTTTTTCTATTAAACACCGGGCTATTTTCTGAAGCGTTTCGTTGTTTTTACATTTTGTGGTAAATTTATTGCCCTTTACGTGCTCACTTTTTTCAGTTTTGTCGATCACATAGGAATTCCCATAGGACTGCACAATTTTTACCAATTGTTCACCCCCAAGTATATGCGATATTGCAGGCGCAGCGTGCATTACAGTAGTTATTAGTATAATTAGTTATTATGTATTATTAAAATATATTCTATATTAGATTTACCTATATGTCAAATAAAAATTTGATGAACTTTGTATTTTAATATAAAATATTAACAAACTATTTTGAAAGGTAACCAAACCATATGAGACCTAAAAAGTGGGTAGCGATAGCTGATGTTCTCGAAGAAAGAATCCTCGACGGGACTTACCCCCCAAGCAGTCTGGTACCGCCAACTCTTGAGCTAATGGACGAGTTCAGGGTGTATAGCGCTACCATCCAGGCCGCGATTAACCACTTGAAAAACAAGGGACTAATCATTTCTAAAGGTAAAGGCAGGCGCGTTGTCAGGCCTATTGTCGAACCGGACACCAAAACCAACTTGCGCGATGACCTGGCCGGTGCTTTTAATATTTCAGATGTATTAATATTAGAGAAAAACACTGGTGATTTACCTGCTGGCATCAACGCTCCCGTTCTCTTATATAAAATATCTATACTGAACAAAGATTTTGAGAAATATCCGCTTCCTGTATCGCTGATTGACTATTACGTTCCTGCAGATTTACCGGTTTTGAATAATTTAAAAACCAAACTTCTTAATAACAATAACTTTTTTGATAACATTAACGAGTTAGGCATTATTCCCTATTCGTACGATGAAACCATCAAGGCTTCAGCCCCTTCTCCCCAAGAAACAGAATTGCTTTCTCTGCCTGTTAATGAATTCATACCGATCGTTAAAATCACGAGGCATGTTTATGACAAAAAAGACAGTCTGATTTTTTTATGTTATATTAGAGACAGGGCTGATTGCTTTATTTACAAAAAGTCATTTGTTATTTAAAATAACATTTAAGCAAAAAAAATAATTTTTTTATTTCTAAATAATTCATCCACCGGTTTGTATAACTTACCGGAAAGAAGTTCTGCTTTTTTAGCACTTACAGGGCAAAGGCCCCTTTCTATAAGACTGTAAGTGCTTTTTGAGACGCTGATTATTCTAGCAAGCTCTTCTTGCTTGAGCCCTTTTTCTTTACGGGCCAGCCTTAAAGGATTTACCATATGTTTACTCCTTAATATGGTTTTTTTAAATAAACCTTTTTACTATTCTAGTGTTTTTTAAAAAAAATATCAAGACTGTTTGAGGTGGTTATTGTATGTTCGGTAAAAGGCTGAAAGAACTAAGGAAAGAGTATAAATTAACACAAACTGAAATGGCGCTTATCCTTAATTTAACGAGATCGACTATAGCTTTATTAGAAGGTGGCTATAACCGGCCGTCAGTACAAACCCTTATTGATATAGCTGATTTTTTCAACGTATCAACCGATTATATGCTTGGACGAACCAATATAAACAAAGAAAATCCTTATGAGGGTTTACCGGATGAAGCAGTGGAAAAAGTTAAGAAATTTATTGCTTTTTCAAAAAATAAGTACAAAAAATAACAAGATATAGCTTTAGACTATTTTCGACAATTATTTTATTTTTTTTGTTTAATATTACACAAAATTAAAATTATTTATCGACAACACTAGGTTCTTGTAATATAATCTTAAAAGGTACCAATAGTCCTTTTTAAATAGGTATTTAGTCCTATTGGTAAATTTTATCGCAAGTATCGCTAGCCTGGATCTTGAAAAAGGCAATCCCGTTCGAAAGGCGGGAGCGCAAAGCATGGGTCTAAGGTCACAATATCAATGTGATTAAGATTGTCATGTTGCCAAGGAAGGGTGTTTTGATGTTTAAAAGTCTTTTAAATACTGCCAGTTATTACGGAATCAATATTGAGGAGTGGGATCTAACACCGTCTGTTTATGCGGTTTATTGTTGCAGCGAGGAAATATCTCCGGTAATAGGTCTTAATCTTTCTTTTTTTAGAAAGAAAGATGATTTATTTGTGTGGTCTGTTATTGCAAAAAATATAGGGTATTTTATAGCAACCAAAGGAAAACCTTTTTTTTATATACAAAAACACAGTAGTTTCTGCAAAAACAATATTATTCACTATTGCGCCGCGAGGTGGGCAGTTAAATATTTAATATCAAAAAGAAAATTAAAGACCGGAATAAACAACGAAACCGACAACACGATTATATTGGATAAATATTTTACCGAACTCAGCTCGGTAAAAATAATTATAGACGAAGCCCAGCAAAAAAAGATAAATATGCGGTAATCCCGGGAGTTCGCCGGGTTTTTTGTTTATGGCACAGTTTTTATTCCTTTTTTTGGTATAAGGTTATCAATCATTATCATGCAATTATATAATTCAATAAATATACATTTATCGGTGCTTATATTGAAAACTTTGCGCTTAAAGCGTTTCCCATATTTTGCTGATGAAAATTTTTGAATTATACACATTGGGTAGTTGTAAATTTTTGAACTATGCACAGCCAAGAATTATAGTATGCAGGTAACCGCCAGGATTGGATACATTTTTCCAATTATACCTGGCCTGTTCTAAGGCGTGGCCTACAAGTTTATAACCGTAACGGTGTATTAAATTTAAAATATCTTTTTTGATTACGGGATCACTAATAAAAATTTTTTTCTCGCGCAGCAAACCGTAAAGTCCTGCGTATGATGCTTTGAATTTATTTATTGCGCTACTACTCACAAGGTATTTTGGTCTTACCGCAATATTGAATTTATTTTTTTCCGGACAATACGTTATAATGAAATATTTTTTAAGGCTCTTAAGGGCTTCTTCTAATCTACTCAAACGATCTACCCCCGCCCATCTCATCAGGTTCCCGGCTTTAAATGTCAATCCTTTTTTGGAAAGCCGGTGGTGCTGTGATCCAATTCCCGTCGATAATAACCGCAAGGCCAATTTTTTCGGTACTTCGTTAACCTTTATAAATTCTTTGTCTGCAAAAATATCGTGAGCAACGAAATAACCGCCTTGTCCGGGTTTGAATATTTTTTCGTAATTCTCGCAAATAACGTCGTCGCCTTGCCACCTCAATATACCGGCTCGTACCAGGTAGTTCAGGCCGTTGGCGACCGTTTGGTATTTCATTTTTACATTTTTTCCTAACCGCCCGGGATTGGTGTCCCTAACTTTTCCGTCATAGCCGCTTTTGAAAGCAAGCATCAACACATCCACCCCATTTTTCTTCAAATCCTGCAGTTTTTCCAGTATAATTTTTTTTGGCAGAAAGAACATTTTTCCCCCTGTCCAGGGTTGCCATCCCTGTTTTTTTTTGGTATTATAAAGATAGTGGCTGGATAGACTGGATATTAGGCAATAAGGATGCCCGGGATGTAAAAGCATATTTTTTTACAATCCCTGATCCTGATTTTAATTTTATCCAGTTATCCAAGGGTTTCTATTCCTGGGTGGCACCAGGAATTTTTATTTTCCCTAGAAAATTTAAAAACCATGAGGCAACTCATGGTCAGATATCTTTTTGATTCTCTTTTTTTTTGCCAATCTTTATGATATAATAAATATGACAAAAAAATATGAACCAAAGGGCACCTGACCGCTTGTTCCCCCAAGCCTAAAGGTATTTACGACTGGGAGCGTTTTCTCCCAGGACGTAACGCCCTTAAATGCAACAGCCAACTTTCAGTTGGCTGTTTTTATTATTATAAACCATGATTTTATTTTTTCATAACCATTTATTACCATTTTAGGCTATTAAGCGTCAAAACGTAAAAAATTTTTTTAGTAATTATTTATTGTAATTTTGCGTCTTGTCGTGGTAATATTGCCTAAAACAGAGAAAAGAGGTGGGTTAGTTGGATGAAAACCGCTGGTTATCCTGCGAGGTGGTTGCTGAACGGGAAAAAAAGAGTTTGAGGACTGTGCAAGGATGGTGCTATAAAGGAAAGCTGCCTTGTGTTAAAAATGGCAATAGTTGGCTTATTGACCGGGTTAAATACGAGCAACTCAGAGGGTTAAGAATGATTGCGCCGGACGGCGACATTAAAACGGATGGATACATCACCGGCAATTTAAAAAATATATTGGTCTTTTGCAATTACAAGGGCGGGGTTGGTAAAAGTACAAATGCTGTTATTACGGCTGATCGGTTAGGTTTCTACGGCAACCGTGTTTTATTGATGGACTTGGACCCACAGGGAAGCGCGACCAATATGGCCGGCCTTGAACCTCATGAAGGAGTTGGACGACCGGCCCGCGGTGAATATAAATATGCGCTGCACGATGTTATTAAAGGCAAGTTCGATGAATTGTTTGATAAAGAGCCGGATATTAAAACCAGCGATGCTATTTATAAAAGCAGAACTTTTCATGTGTTGCCGTGCGACCCGCGTTCTGAAAGAATTAAATATTGGCTTTTGGATTGGTGTTTAAGATTCGACACAGTTCGTGATATTCATAAACTCTGGACGGAGCATTTTCCGTATTTTATAAAGAGAGTAATTGACACGATAGAGCAGGAGTACGATTACATTGTCATTGATACTCCTCCGGAAATGGGGTGGGCTACAGAAAACGCTTTGATGGCCGCAACCGACGTTGTTATTCCGATAGAATTGGGGCGACTTGAAATTGTGGGTCTCAACGGGGTGTTAAATTTTATAACTAATTGTTCGGAAAAGAACCCGTTGTTGTCTTTACTGGGGGTTGTTATTTCACGTTACGGGCCGCACCAGTCAAGGCTCGATATGGATATAGAAGCTGAACTGCGTGCCCATCCGGTGTGGGGTAAATATATTTTTAATACCATTATTCATAGGTCGTTATTGATCAGGGAGGCAACTTTAAAAACGGAATCTGTTTTTGATTATTGGAGAAGAGGTCTATCTCCTAGATCTATCCAAACCATAGAAGCTTTTTCTGATGAACTTATAATAAAACTTTGCAATTCTTATGAACGCAGGCTCGGTTCGATATCGTGACATCTTCTCGGGGTCAAATAGACCCCGAGGATTCCTGCCGGAGATCCTAAAATTGAAAGGATGGTTGTTTTATGGTTGCGAAAAAGAATAGAACCAGGCCAGGTTTTGAGCTTCCAAAAACAAAACCTGATTTTTTTAAAATGAAGGTTCCTGCGCCTGAAGGCAAGATAACCTTTAATGATAAACACGACGACCCCGAAGAAAGAGTGGAATATATCGCGGTGAAAAACATCTTGCCCTCACCGCACCAGGAGAGAAAAATAAATCCCAACGATCCAAAATTAGTAGAACTCGCAAACAATATAAAAAAGAACAAGCTACTTCAACCTATAGTTGTAACACCCAATATTGACCCGGGCAGCAATGATAAGTACGAGTGGGTACTGGTCGCGGGTGAGCGCAGGCTTGAAGCGCATAAGATGCTCAATTTAAAATCCATTCGTGCTTTTGTCAGGGAGGATTTAAAAGATAATAAAGAAAAAGCATGGAGCGCGACAGTATCGGAAAACATCTGTCGCACTCCTTTGACAGCAGAAGAAGCTTTCAGGTCTATTGAAAAAGCCAAAAACGAGCTTAATATGAGTATTGAAGATATCGCGGAAAATCTCAAAATCACAAGGCAACGCGTCTATCAAGTTCACGGCACCTCTAATATCCCCGGGGATCTTTTAAATACACTTCAGGAAAACAAAAAGTTCACCAAACGCCATATTGACGCTTTTAAACTGCTGCTGGGAAGGGTTAAGCTCGATTCGTATTTACCAAGCGATGAGGACAATGGTTATATAAGGGAAATCAAGCAGAGCATAAAAGAGCTTTTAGATGAGGTTATAAATGATGACCTTAAAGGAGAAGACGCAATAAAACAAGCCAAAACAATTAAGTATCCGGACAAATCGAAATCTTTTCTAACTAACATTCATAGAAATCTTTACGATGCATTGAGGAAAAAACCCCAGGTTTCCGACAAAAAGAGAATTTTAACCATCAAACAATCCCAAAAAATGATAAATATGCTGCAGGAATACATAGAGGAACAAGAAAGAATACTTGCGGAAAAATCCAAACCAAAAACAGAAGCATTGGATGAAACATAAAGTATTAGTTAATAATAATTATGCGGCAGTTTTAAAGGAGCGTAAAAGTAAAACTGTTTTACAAATCGACGCAACCCTTGGTATATAAGGATTTTTGCCCCAAAAAAAATGCGGAAAGATTTTTTACGACCGGGTTGTTAACCGGTTATATTTTTTCGCTATCTTTATTATTTTCGCTGGCGACATCTTTCCTGAAAGCATTCCCAGAAAAACACACAAAAAAAGCCTGGGTAGCCATACAGGACTACCCAGGCTTTTTTATCTGGCTTCAATTTTGATTTTTTTCGCCCATTCCGGGGCTTTCCCGCGCCCGGTCAGGACAACGACAACCTTCATTCCCCGCGGTGGTTGTTTGGGCCACGGGGTTTCCCCATCAGTTACAACAATTGTTACTTGCGGCACGGGCCGCAGTTTTGCCGCGGCATCCAAACCCCTGCCCATGTCAGTACCGCCGCCACCGGCTAGTTGTACCTGTTCCGGCCGGAATACTTTCCTGCAGTCTTGAACCGTATGATCGACGGCTAAGACGTTAATGCCATCGCGCTGCCCCAGGCTTTTCAGGATGCCGGCCACTTCGGCCAGGGCCTGGGCAAGCATAGTGTCCGAAATGCTGCCGGAAGTGTCTACCACTACGGCAATTGAAGGCACCGGGCGGCGCAGGGCGGGCAGGACTACTTTTCCGTTCCCTATCTGTCCCTGCCGCCGGGAAGGGCGGCGGTAGGAATAGTCCGACGCCCCCGCCACGTCCGCTATGGCATGACGCACAGCGGCGGCCAATTCTTTCCGCCAATCCACCTTCGGGCGGAGTTTTTCTTCTGCCCAGCGTTTCCAATGCCCGGGAACGTTTGCCTGGGCCTGGATGTGTTCTTTAATTTGCCGGGCTACGTTCCGGCGGATTAATTCGCCCTCTGGCTTGCTGATGCCTGGAGAAGCATCCTTGCCAGGAGGGCCCTCTTCCCACGGTTCCGGCTGGCCTGTCGCGCAGGAGCCGCAACGGCCGGCACCAGGCGCTGGAACCTGTGTCGAATCCTTGTCCGGTTTCTTGCCATTGCCGGTTTTTGAACCGGGGGCATTACTGTCGTCCGGAAGACCGGATTGCGAAGAACCACCGCTTTGAGCCGATGTACTTTGCATAGGCGCAGGCTGCCGTGCCTGGTTTTCCAGGGCGGTGTAATATTCTTCTGCAAGCAGGTTAACCGGCTGTCCGATTGATGCCGGAGTAACCGGCTGGTCTGGCAGTTTTACGTTCTCTGCAAGCAGGTGACAGTTTATTGCCGCGTCTGTTGCGATATTTGCCAGGTCTGGTTCAAAGCCCTTCATTCGGGATGCGTGATCCTGGATAAGGTGGCATACTTCATGATATAGAACGCCGGCCAACTCTTTTACGGTCCACCTGGTAGTGACCGCCGGATCGTAATAAAGACGCCAGTACATATCTACTGCCAGCGTTTCCAGCCCCGGCTTTTGCACTGGTTGAAGCGCCCAGGCAGCACTGGCAAGATAGGGCCTGTCTTTTACCAGGCGGAGCCGTGCCGCCTGAAGATCTGTAGGAATAACAGTCATTCTGCACACCTCCATTTAATATTTATCGTGCTTGGCAGGCGTTTATTTCCTCTTTCTGGTTTTTAACCCATATTCTCGAAACGTTTCACTTGACAACAAACTGGTGAAGTGGTTTTGAGTTTTCTTTTTCAATCCAAGCTCCGCGAAGATAGTTTCAATAATGTCAGTGTTCTTTTCAAGGAGCTTTCCCCGGCACCATTCTTGATACGCTTTCACCAGCATCTTGCGGGTGATTAACGTCGTTTTTATATCAACCACACGGGCTGAAATTTGTTTCGTACCCTGGTAATAAGTTATTCTTGGGGTTACTGCAACGTTTACAGTTTGTCCTTCAGCAACTTCAATGCTGGAAGAAACGAAAAACTTCATCCCATGCATTGATAACAACTTCCACGTATTAGCAGTTTTTAAGATTTCCACCGGTCCGGACATTGCAAACACCGGAGCCGGGTTTTCGTGCCCGCACGGTTCGAGCATATCGAGTTCTTCCACTTCTTGAAATATCAGCGGTCTTTTGATTACACCGTCTATATCAACCCATTCCGTCATGTCTTCTGGTTTTAGTTCGGATTGGGCTATTTGGTTTAAGACCGGCTGTATTTTGGGTATATCTTCAGGTTCAATACTTAAACCGGCGGCTTGTTTATGCCCGCCGTATTTTTCGGGGAGTCCGGTTATACGGTGGCATTTATTTAAAGCTCCCAGCAGGTTGAATTCGCCCACCGACCGGCCGGAGGCGGTAGTGATGGTCGTTCCGTCATCCCTGTAAGCACCTACAATTACCGGCCGTTTTATTGTTTGAGCAACGCGGCCGGCTACAATACCGGCTATGCCATGCGGGTATTGTGTTATTATTACGGGAAAGTCTGAATGGTCGTACTGCTCCATACATTCTGCATAGGATGCCTTTACTAGTTCTTGTCTTTCCCGGTTAGTCTTGTCCAACATTTGGGCTATTTGATGAGCTTCCTGCTCATCTTTTGTGGTAATTAGTTTATAAGCCAGCATGGGATCGCCCAGCCGGCCGGCGGCGTTTATACGCGGTCCCAGCTGCCATCCCATGGCATAGCCGTTTATCTGGGATACTTCAGTCTTTGCCGCAATAGCCAGCATCCTTAACCCCGGACGCGGATTTTCACGTATCCTTAGCATACCTTTACGGGCCATTGTGAAGTTGGGTCCGGTTATGGGACAAACATCGGCTATGGTGGCCAAGGATACCAAGTCCAGTAAATCAGTTGGTTCGGGTTTACCGGCGGCTTTGCAAAGCGCACGTGCTAAAAAGTACGCTACGCCGGCTCCTGAATATTCCCGGTAATTGTTATTATGGGGTAGTTTGGGGTTGGCAACCAGGCAAGCAGGCAGGCTGGATTTGGGTTCGTGGTGATCAGTCACCAGTATATCGATTCCCATTTCTTTTGCGGCTGAGACTGCTTTGAAGGCGGCTACCCCGTTATCTACGGTGACAATTACATCTGCTCCTCTTTCTGCCAGCTCTTTAACCTGTTCCGGCTGAATTCCGTATCCTTCCTTTCGTTGCGGTAACCGGATTAGTGTGTCCGTACCAAGCATCTCCAGTGTTACAGTAAGAATGGCTGTGCTGCAGATGCCGTCACAATCATAATCTCCTAAAACAGCTATTTTTTTGTTTTTATTTATTGCGTCAAGCAGGGCGCTTGACACTTCTTTTATTCCGGGAACAGAAAAAGGCTCAGGCAATGGTTCGTTGCCCGAGCTTAAAGCGAACAATCCCCGGGTTTGCTTCGCTTGTTCTAAAAGCGGCAACTCGGGGGTTATTATACGGGGTATTCGCCACATTTTATTGTCTCCTTTTTGTTAAAATAATAGTTTCAGGTTTTGTCTGGCCTTCGTATTCTTTTTTTATCCAGCGCAGACGGTAGCTACCGTCTTTTGTTTTAGTAACTCTCGCACGGTGCGGGTTAACGGAAAAACCCCGGCCTTGTTTACCGGCCAGGACGGTGTATCCTTTTTCGTCTTCTGACAATACGTCGAGAACGAATATACCGTCTATAACAGCCAGGCCGCGCCGGTAAACACGGGAGTACCAGGTTAAAGCAACAGCGGCGTTAATATAGCTGTCATTGCCGCTCCATTTCCCATTTTTAGACCACACACGGTTGGTGCTGCCGGAAATGTCAATTTCCGGTTTGACAACGACAGATATGTGATGGTTTCCGCCGGCCCAGGTGCTTTGGCTGCGGCGGTAAGAACACTTTTTGAGTGCCTCGTTTGCATACCGTGATACCTTTCTTGCTACACGAAGATCGATTGGCAGTTTCAGCCGATCAATACCACCGTGTATTTTCAGCATTTGCTCATTCTTGCGCTTTACAGTTTCATCTAGCGCTAGCTGTAGAACAGCCGGCAGTTTCTGTCGTTTTCTAATCTTCCAAGCATCCAGCACCTGCAAGCACCGGCAGGGTTCGCCGCCTAGTGCTGCGAAGGCTCGTTCGGCTTTCATGCCGTTAGGGTGGCCATGAAATACCAAAGCACCGCTTTTGGCGATGCTTATCTTGTGCATGTGCCCACTGCAACGGACACGGCAGGTTGCTTTCATGATATCTGCCTCCTCTATTTCGGTTATTTCGGTGTTCACCACATATCCCCATACCGTGAACCACTCCTCCCTTTGCTTTGTTCAGGAAGGGGTTTTCCGGCGGGCTGGTTAAATCTTTTTTAAGTTTCGAATATTTCGGGATCAATGCCCATGTATTCTAAAAGATCGTTAATAATCATGAATACACATCCATTCTGGATTTTGGCATCCATTCCTCCATCATCTTGAAAATAATTAGGACCAATTATTTCGACCAATCTATCTAATTGGTCATAATACAACCAACAATATATATCTTTTGTATCTCCGTTTTCTTTTTTTGTAGGTGCTTGAACTCCGTTTTCTAGCAATTTTATAAAGTCGTATTGTTGTTTATCCATTACACCCACCTCTTTTCTTTTATCTCAGCCTAGCAACTACAAGATGTATTGCTAAATACATCGTGAACAGTGCTATTACATAAGGGCCAAGTTTTTCTAAAACTAGGTCAATTCTATCGAACCAACTAAATATTTCTTTCTCTATAATTTTATCTACTTCTATTACGTTACTTTTTTTAATAGTTTTCTCCATAGCCGGCCGGAGGTATAAAGATGCCCCCTTCCGGGGGCTTCTTACACCTCCGGAGGGGGCACCTCCTTTTTTATTAGTGCGGGAGCATTAATTTTTAGTATATAAAATCATAAGCTTCTTCCTCCGGCCATAGGCCGAAGTTATCTTTCCACTTTTCTATGCAGGCGTAAAGATAACCGTTTAGATACCACAGGGTATCATTTACTTCGGTGAATTCCACGCCGTCAATTTTCGCATTTATTACGCCGAAGTTTGCGTTTATGGTGTATTGGGAATTATACACTTCGGCCATTTCACGGAGCATGACAAATATCTTTTTATCCATTCCGATTCCGTTAAAAATCGGGAGGGTACCTCCATCCCGATCGGCCTTAACTAATATATAAGGAAGGCGTTTCGATATGGTCGTCCAAATGCAGTAGTGGTTTTCCATGTCGGCATCCACTACCGCGGTTCTTATTTCTACGGCATAATCAAGAGTATTTTTAAACTTCAAATCTTTTACACCCCACCATATGGCGGCGTCGTTACCCGGGGATGCATAGTCTACATTCGGGTAATGTGAATGTCTTTCGATAATTTCCATTCCGGCACTTCTGGCAGCTTGGAATACTACCGTTGCTTCGCGGCATATGCCGCTGCCCCGGTCGAGATTACCCCAGCTGTCACGGCCCAAAAGATAACCGTACACTTTTGTCCTGGGACCGACTGTTTCGTTAAATGAAAATGTTTCACCCGGATGCAAAACCGTGCCGTTTATTTTCTGTGCAGCAAGTTTTGCATTGCTCATGCCGTTTTGTACGGCTTGAATATCTTCTATTTCGCCCAGGTCAACTGTAAAGTCAATTGCTGCCGTTGATAATATATGTCCGGAATCGTTTGTGCCTGCAGCGGCCGCGCCTGTGGCAGTTGCCGCAAATGCAAAAATTGTTAATAAAGCTATTGCGCAAATCTTTTTTGTTTTTTCTTTCATGTCTTTCATTTGTAAGATATACTCCTTTCTCCGGGTGTTGTCCAGTGTGTACCTCTGTGTTCTTCCCTGGCAAGCCTGGCTAAACAGGTATTAGTTACGATGCCGGCAATGTTTCCGATTGCACCGGCAATTTTGGTTGTACTGGTGGTCAACTTGCCGCCATTTGGGACGGGCAAAAGTATCAGAAAAAATGTGATGCCTAATACTTTTGCTGTCACGTTTTTAACAATTCTTCCGGGAGCATCAGCTTGCTCCATGTAACCACCCTCCTTTTTTGATTTTTTAAGTTTTTAAGATTGAGTGAAAAAAACAAAAAAAGCCAGACGTGCTTTTTTAAGAAAAAGACCGCCTGGCTTTTTAAGTGCAAATGAGTTTTCTATGCTAAGCTTTGTATTTACAAGCTTATTCTAGCTAGATTACCAGTAGTATCTAGCCAATTTATATCCTCCAAAACATGCTTTGGTCTATAGTTGGAAACTGACCCTTCTTTTTTTATAAAATCTTATAAAAAAACAAGCTTATCGAAACTTGTTCAATAGGGTACACGCCCCCCTTTTCATTATTTTTTTTAAAAAAACCCACCTTTAAGTGGAAATACAAATACGCAGTGATTACTGCTTAATAAAAACACCCAAAGTTTAACCCCTTTGGCAGGTGTATATTTTTATTTTAATATACATTAATCTTAAAATCAACACATTTCTTTTTTGTGGTGGCTTTTTTTGTAAGACTTGATGAGTCGTAGGATAGCAGCTTTTACCAAGGCCTCTGGACTTCCAAATTTCTTATTCGAGAAAGGACAGACATAGGATCTTAGTTTAAATTTCGCGCTATATAGATTTGTTTTGTCAGCATTGCCGGTGAAAATACCAGTTATTAAGCTGCCATATGCCTTTTTCAAGATTTCCGGCGCTTCATTTAATTTTCGGGTCTCCTGTTGCCATATCTTTTTAACTTCAGTTCGGGTTAGCTCTTTAATACGACCACCCCCCCATCGACCTTTTTGTCTTTTTTAGGTTTGGCAGCCTCGATGATATCAGTGAACCACCCCTCCCTTCGCTTTGCTCAGGAAGGGGCTTCCAAAACAAAACAAGGATTTCTAGTTCAAACGTCTAAAAAGGAAATGATTGGTTTATATTTCATATAAATATTTAAGCACCTTTGAAATTTTTTCTGATTCTAATTTTTGCATAAATTTACGCATATATTCCCAATGTGGGTTTCCGTTTTTGTCTACTGGTAACAATATCTTTTCTTTTCGTATCCTTGTATCATTTATTTCCCGATTAAATGAATACTTTTCTTTAAGTTGTTTAATAACTGCTGCCATGAATAGGTAAATATATTTATCTCCCTGATCAATTTCCAGAGCTGTCACATGGTCGCTGGCTACAAAATTATAAAAATGGTAAAAACAAGTTCCAACACTTCCGCTATTTGCTAAGGTCATGCAATTATCAAAGCAACGCACCCCATCTTTGTTTGCAATAAAGTTGTCAACTCCATTATTCATTGCAGTTGAAGAAATATACGGCTTATTACCGGGTGTTTGATTATTTTTTGTAAGTCTTCGCCCTCGCTTTATTTTCTTGAAAATCTCACCGAATTTAAAAATTCTCCATTCTATATCTTCAAACCTAGGCAATCCAAAACTACATTCGATCATTCTTTGCTCATAATAATCAATTAAATTCAGAGCTTGTTCTTTATCTTCACCCGCCAACTCTTTACCATTTAACCCAAAGAGATACCCTCTATCATGCGTTATCATGTTAACTTCAAAAGTGATATAGTCGGCAATGGTATTTCTAAAATCTTTTTCCGGCGGAATCTCATCATTAAAGTAATAAAAAGAGTGCAACCATTCATCATCAGGTTCAATAGTTGTTTTTACGCAGAATTTTGTTGCTGGCTCAATTTTATCAAACCACACATCAAGTAAATGTTGTTTTTTGTCCTTTGCACTTACTGTTTCCACAAGTCCAATATGCTTGGCCACCACAAAACCATCATCTTCGAAATTTATAAATTTGCAGACTTTATTTTTGTGATGAGGAATACCTGCAGTAAATACGGTTATACAAGGATTAGTGCCAACACCATAAAACGTATTTTTATTTAAGGTGATAACACCTTCTAAGGTATGCTTTTTAAGAATGTTATGCTTGATATTCTTTTCATCTGCTGTTTTACCCGTAACAGAGCCTTGAGGAATAATAACTGCTACCCTGCCACCTTCCACGATAGAATCCAGTAAATGTTCCGTAAAGGCAATTTCATAAAGATCAGGGTTTTGTTTTGAGCCTTGTGAGTATGGTGGGTTCATCATTCCCACAGTGCAACCTTTTTTTTGCAGCATTACAGGATTTTGTTTCAGAAAGTTCTCATTCTCTAAATTGCTCTTTCCATCCCCACGCAGAATCATATTCGTAGTGGCAATAGTGAACATATATCTTTGGTCTTCAATTCCATATAATTGATTTTTCCTGATATTCATTCTCTGGAAATCATCGTTTGCCTTTTTTAGCATGTTGCTCATCGCAGCAATTAGAAACCCCCCTGTACCACAACAAGGGTCAAGAATTTTATCCGCAGGTTTTAAATCCAGTAAATCGCAAAATAACTCTGTGATATGTTTTGGTGTAAGGATGATTCCTAAACTTTGGCCATCTCCACCTGAATAGCTCATGAATTCGCCGTAAAATCTACCCAGATAATCTTCAGATGACCTATGGTATCTAATACCTTGATAAATACTTTTGTAAAGAAATTCTGTATAGTGCTTCAATGGGGTTTTGCCTAAAGTGGGATTTTTCTCGTTAATCTTTACCGTATCTCTTATTACTGAGAACTGACTCAGCAGCTTATCCTTTTTTACCTGCGGTGATATATTAGCTCGTGCTAAGTTATCTTGGATTGCTTTATATATTTTTTGCCCGTCAGTGACAATGGCATCACCAGTCAAATTATCAATATCGAAGTTTTTGTCCTCCATTTCCCGAAGTGCAAGTAAAATTCCTGATACGATTAATGGTTTATCCTTATCCTGAATACTTCCGTAATTACGCAAATCTTCATGCAAGATTGCAGCATCTTTCAAAACTGCTGTGGTTTCTTTTTCTTGGTCGGTTTCTTCTTTTAAAATTTCTCTTATGTAATATTCGTCTATATTAGCATTCGTAAAGGATATAAAAGTTTCAATTTCCGGGAGTTCTTTATAATCTAATCTTTCGTCAATAAAAATAGGTGTGATACGGTGCCTTTTTTCGTTTCCAGATACGCCAATTGCAATTACTTTTTTAAAACTTGTATTTTGAATCAAATGTTTCCCATAAAATACAGCACCATTTACAGCATAATCAACACGACTCTTTACGTCTTCCATTAGTAAATTATTATCGTCTCTCGCTTCAGGACAATAAAGTGTAACAAAAAACGCCGTAAGAGGCGTTATTTTTATGCCCGGGTGCCGCACTATGGTACCTGGGTAGTTTTTTGGAGGTGGGAAAATGTCGGTGTGCCCTACGCACGAAGAGCTGAAAGACCAGCTCAGGGACCATGAAAAGCGTATTGTTGCGCTAGAGAAGTCGGACGCCGAATTCGCAATCAGGCTGGACAACTTAGTTGAAAAAATTGAGAACCTAACAAGCTGGGTAAAGGCCTTGGTGGTTAGCATTGTAGGCACTGGCGTGGGATTTATTATTTGGTATATTCAAAGTTTACCGAGGTAGCCGCATATAATGTGCGGTATTTTTATTTAAAAAAGGAGTGATTAACATGTTGGATGTATCGACACTAGGACTGCCCAGCGAAGGTGTTACAATAACATTTTTAATCGTTGCAGCGGCAATAGTCATAGATACCATATTGGGGGCAATCAAGGCCGCAAAATCCGATTATGATAGCTTTGATTTTAGGCGATTGCCGAAATTTTTAGGGACAGGCATCCTTCCCTATGTGGGTGGACTTGGCATCCTGGCAATAGCGGCAGAGTTTATAGGGGCCCCGTTTGAGGCTCTTTTTTATGCCGCCGCCGCTGCCACAACAACCAAGTATATTACAGACATAAAAGATAAGTTGTCTAATATTCTCGGCATTGATATAACGCATAGCGATGGAATAGGTGGGGACGAGGCCCAACAGCAAGGCGTAGACCCCAATACCGGGCTTTAAGGGGGTATAACTATGATACCCATTAAAGTGGACATAGTCCCCAAGGCCAAAAGACCGGGATATGCTATGGTGCCGGAATTTATAACGGTGCACCAAACAGGAAACACCAGTCCAGGGGCAGATGCAAGGGCGCATAACAGCTATATCCATAACAATGCCCCAAATCCTTCTTGGCACTACACAGTTGATGACCACGAAGCGTATCAACATCTGCCGCTAAATGAAAATGGCTGGCATGCAGGAGACGGTGTCAATGGCCCAGGTAATAGGAAAAGCGTAGGCATTGAAATATGCATCAACATAGATGGCGATCTAAAAAAGTCCGAAGAAAATGGTGCATGGCTTGTGGCAAAACTGATACGTGAAATCCCCAGCCTAATGCCGTTCCCCGGATGTGTAAAACAACATTACGACTGGAGCGGTAAAAACTGTCCTGCTCAAATACGGTCCAGGGCAAACGGGTGGAGTAACTTCCTGGGATTAGTCCAGCAACATTTAGGGGGAACTGGCCAGGAGAATTATTATATAATTCAGCCAGGAGATACCCTGTATGGTATTGCTAACAGATTTGGCTTCAGCCTGGAGGAAATAGTGGAGTTTAACAACATCACAGACCCAGGCTTAATAGTTCCCGGCCAAAAGATAAGATTTCCTGGGCAACAAGAGGAACAACAAGGAGATGCGCTGACACCCATAACGGGAGAGCCCAAGGCCACGATAGGACAGGCAAGGGCATGGCTAAAGAAAAAGGCTCCCGAATGGACTGAAATGGCTGACCTGTATTATTCAATAGCTCCAAAATATAACATAAGGGCAGATGTGGCCCTGGCGCAAGCAGCAAAAGAAACTGGCTACTTCAGGTTTGGTGGCCTTGTTGAGCCTTGGCAGAATAACTTTGCAGGCATAGGAGCTACGGGACAAGCCAGTGATGGGAATACACCGCTTAATAGTGCGGACCCAGTGAAAGTAAGATTTGAAAAAGGCATTCACGGGGCTATTTTTACAGACAAGGCTACCGGAGTGGAGGCCCACATACAACACCTGTATGCTTACGCCACCAAAGATGACCTGCCTGCAGGTGTGATTCTTAGTGATCCGAGGTTTACTCTGGTGCAAAGGGGCACCGCAAAATATGTAGAGCACCTGGGAGCCGGAGAAAACCCCGCCGGTGTTGGCTGGGCTTACCCCGGCCACGATTATGGCAAATCAATTATAAAAGATTATCTAGCAAAGCTATTAAAACAGGAGCCTGAAAGCCACTGCCCTGATTGCGAGGCTGTAAAAGCAGAGATAGAACGGCTTACTAAGCTCCTAAACCAAGAAAAACAGACAAGGGCAGTATACCAGCAGGCATTAAAAGAAATCCAAAATACCATAGCCGGGGTTGAAATTTAGGCAATAAGAACAGACTACACACGTTGAGACAGTAGTATTGCTATCAAGGGTAGACAAGTGATAGAGTAGAAACATGTGTAAATAAGAACTTTCCGTGATTTGAGATCTGGCTTTAAGCCGGAAGGATAATCACGGTTTTTTATTATGTGGGAACTTATCCAAGAATAGCAGAAAGTAAGGTTGAGTGGATAGATTGATTTTTGGGCTTGTGAGTGGATAGGATTGCTGACAAAAACGTGGTGAGTTGATAGAATTACTGTCACTTTTAACAATACAAATTCTGTAAAAATACAATTTTATTATCAAAGAAAACACTCTTTGAGATTGTCTATCTGCAGACAAGAAAATAAATATATAAACCCATTTGAATGGTGTGTTTGCCAAAATAATATCAAGAATTTCCATTTATTCATTGATAATGTTCGTTTCTACGATTATAATATATACTATACATCATTAAATTAAGAAGGTGGGCTTATGGATTATATAACAACTAAAGAAGCCGCTGAAAAATGGGGATTAACAGAGCGAAGAGTACAAGTCTTATGTAGGCAAGGGAAAATACCGGGTGTAGCTCGTCTTGGCTGGGCATGGGCTATACCTAAGGATGCTAAAAAACCGAGCGACATGCGTAAGAAGATTAATAAATAATTAAATCGGAGGTATTTAAATGGATTGGAAGCAGCAAATTGAGAAAATTGTCAATAGTGAAAAGAATAGAGTTGTAACTCTAGATATTGAAAATGCTAGTGTTACATATACTAGTAAAATAAAAAAGCACGAGGACCCGAAAGTTATAAGTGGTGATGAAGAAGTTTCACGGGCGTTTCTTTTAAATAGGTTAATTAATGAACTTGATTACAAACCAGGAAATATAGAAATAGAAAAAAGATATGAGATTTCTTTGGGAAGAAGTACAAAAGTGCATAAGGGTGAGAACGATTTAATTCTACGTGATAATAATGGAGACGTTTTTTATTTAGTTGAAACAAAAGCACCAAAAGAGTTTGAGTCTGGAAAGAAAACAATAATCGGTCAATTGTTTGGTATTGCTAGAGAGGAATCACGAAAAAATAAAGTATATTACTTATGTTATTATACGACTGACTATACAGATGGACAAATTAGGGACAAAGTAATTATCATTGATTTTCAAAAGTATCAAGAGTATGAAGAGTGGTTTGACGCAGGGGAACCTTCAGTAGGTAATATACTCGTTCCTGGTTATAGTAAACCAAGAAAACAACCTAGAATTAAAGGAGATCCAAAGTTTGATCTTCAGAAAAGTATTACGAAAGAAGAACTTAATGCTCTCGCTACAGATCTACACAATGTATTGTGGGGTGGTGGTGGAACTAATGATAGTGAAATATTTTATTCTTTAGTTAATATCATCCTTGCTAAGATTCAAGATGAAAGTGAACGTGAAAATGGAGAAGAGTATCTATTCCAAGTAAATGCGTTTGGAGACAATATAGAAAGTACCGAGAAAGTTTACGAAAGGATAAATGGATTATATAAAAAAGCGCTTACACAAAAGATGAATATTACTGATGATAAGCAGTTAAAAGAAGCAAGAATCATTGATAGAAATAAGTTCCCTTTGAATAAACTCGTGTATACTGTTCAATCGTTAGAAAATTATTCTTTTGTTGAAGGCAGAAGCTCGTTAGATAATAAAGATATATTAGGAGATTTTTTCGAGCAAATTACTCGTGAAGGATTTAAACAAAATAAGGGTCAATTTTTTACGCCAACCCCTATCGTAAAGTTTCTTTGTTATGCTTTAAAGATTGATGAGCTTGCACTAGATAGACTAAATAATTGGGGTAAATTACCTTATGTTATAGATCCATCCGTAGGAAGTGGTACATTCTTAATAGAAGTTATGAAAATGATAACCAAAGAAATAAAATATAAGCAAAAAAATAAAGTGAAAAATAGCTTTCAAGTAAATGGCTGGTTTGAAGAACATTTCATGCCTGATTATAAAGAGAACAGGTGGGCAAGGGAATATTTATATGGTACAGATATTAATTTTGATTTAGGTACTGCATCTAAAGTTAACATGATTTTACACGGAGATGGAGCTTCTAATATATTTGTGCAAGATGGATTAAAACCCTTTGTAGAATATAAAAAGAACGATATCGATAAGAATGTTCTACAAGTTCAAGAACCTGACGGTCTATATCATGATAAAGAAGTAAATAGTGCTTTTGACATAGTCATAAGTAATCCGCCTTTCAGTGTTAATTTAGATAATGAAACTAAAAAAACGCTTGAGAGAAGCTTTATATTTGGAAGCAAGAAAAATAGTGAAAATTTATTCATTGAGAGGTGGTATCAATTACTAAAAGAAGGCGGAAGATTGGGTGTAGTCTTGCCAGAGAGTGTCTTTGATACAGCTGAGAATAAGTACATTAGAATTTTTCTTTTTAAGTACTTCAAGATAAAGGCGGTCATTAGTTTACCACAATTAACTTTTGAACCATATACATCAACAAAAACAAGCTTATTATTTGCCCAAAAAAGAACGAAAGACGAAATTGCTTCATGGAATAAGCTTTGGGAGAAATACGGTAAAGAATGGTCAAATTTAAAAACAAGGATTGAGAATTATAAGAAAGTGTACGTTGATGGTAAATCCATAGAAAAATATCCGTCAATTAAAGATGATAAAGAGAATAATATTCGTGAAAATATTGAAAGATTTTTGAAGATGGTACTACTTGAAGAAGATAAGGAATTGCCTATCAAGGATTTACTTGTGAAGTATTTTGAAGAAATAGAAGAATTCTGTAAATATGAGAAAGATTTAGTGGATCAATTCGGTTATTACAATATACTATGGGTATTTGAGGATGTAGCGAAACAACTGGACTATAGAATTTTTATGGCAGAAGCAGAAAATGTTGGATATAAACGTACTAAAAGAGGCGAAAAAGTAATGCCAAATGATCTCTATGATGAAGAGATTGCTCCGTTATTTATAGATGCAGTTTCTATCTTTGATGAATATGAGGATCAAATACAAATTTATAAAACAGTTGAAAAGAACTTAAAAGATAAAATTTCTATTGAAGAAAAAAGGAAAGAAAAGGCAAATAAAAAAAAGCTGGATAAATTGAATTCTGACTTAATCAAAATCCAAGAAGTATTAGTTGAACAACAGGAAGAACTAAATAGCGTAAAAGATATAATCGATGAATACTATAAAGATACTGCAACTGATAAGGGTTGGAAGATAAAAGATGAATATACAGATAGACTAGATCAAGAATTGCTGTTTCATTTTACTGAAGGGTTATTAAGTAAGTACAAATCTAGCGATGTACTTTTGAGGGAAGGAAGTAAAATTAAAATATTAGATTACTTCCGTGAGGAGGTAATCTGGTAATGGATATAATGAAAGTTGATTTTTCTCAATTATCAAGCCATAGAGACTTAAGGGTTGGGTTAAGCCTACCTTCTTTTGTTTCATTCATTGACAGTTACTCAGATAGCAAATTTCCAAGAGTGAAGCTTGGTAAAATCTTGTCTTTAGAGTATGGAAAAGGCCTAAAAGAAGAAGATAGATCTGGAGAGGGATTTCCAGTAATGGGGTCTAATGGTGTTGTTGGTTATCACGAGGATTATCTCATTGAGGGACCAGCTATAATTGTTGGGAGAAAAGGAAGTGCTGGAGCAATTACTTTTATTGAAGAAAATTGCTACCCAATAGATACTGCTTTTTATGTAAAACTTAAAAATGAAAATTATAACATGAAATTTTTATCTTATTTACTTAGGAATGCACAATTAGAAAAACTTACTTTATATAAAGGTGTACCAGGTTTGAATAGATTTGATGCTTATGAGTTGATTGTTCCTGATGTGCCAACTGATATTCAGAATAAGATTATGGAAAAGATTTTGCCATTTGAAAAAAGAAAACAGGAATTAGAAAATATGGTAAAGGACCCAATCGCATTATTAAATGATTTGTTTTCAGGTTTTTATTCTAATGATCTTAAAGAATTATGGCGGAATTTTGGTAAGCGGATGAGCGCGGGTACACAAAGGTGTATTGATAAAGAATCAAACAAATACAATGTAATGTTTAACAAGATGTCAAAAAGTAACATATTAAGGTTTTCTGCAAGATATCATGACCCTAATATGAGATTGCTTGAAGACATCCTCACTTCGAAACCATACGTTCGAATCAGAGATATTCTGAAAGATGACATAAGAAGAGGCGTACAGCCTAAATATGATGAAGATGGTGATGTTGTAGTAATAAAAACTGGCCAGCTAAAAAATAATTATATAGATCTCTCGGAATCAGAATCTGTGTCATCGGAATTTTACAACATTAAAGAAAAAGCTCAAATTAATAAAGGGGATGTATTACTTGCGTCGACAGGTAAAGGTTCAATTGGTAAGGTTGATGTATATGAGTCAGAGGAAGAGGCTATTGCAGATGGGCACGTTTCAATAATAACTATAGATCATGAACGTTACAACCCCTGGTTTTTAGCGTATTTTCTTAGAACTATATTAGGAGTTTTTCAAATAGAGAGAGAGTATACTGGTACAACAAATCAAATCGAAATTTATCCAGATCAAGTAAAAGAAGTCCAGATACCAGATTTATCGATTAAGGAGCAAGAACAATATGTTAATACGTATCAAGAAATGTTAAGAAAGCGAGAAAAATTATTAAAGGACATCCAAATAATCGAAGATAAAATTTTAAGTGTTATACGCATTGAAATTCAACAAGAATAAATTATAACAAGGGGGTGAGGATACTGTACAGCATTAAGGGGAAACAAGCAGCCAGGATTGAACCGGTTACGTTTTCGGAATTGAATATGACTGAGAATGACATTGAAGAAATTTTAAGAAACAGTATTGATATGATCTGTGATGAAGAGGAATCCATGCTTATTGTCGGTAGACAAGTCAGAAATGAAAAGAACGGAAGAAGTGACTTGACCGCGGTCGATAACAACGGAAATATTGTACTCATTGAAATCAAGAGGGACCGTAAAGATATTGAGCATCGCAAAGAAGCGTTTGAATTCCAAGCAATAAGATACGCTGCCAGTTATGCAACTATAGAAAAAACGGATGATCTAGTAAAAAAAGTTTACGCTCCCTACATTGAAAAATATAGAAGTGAATTTGAACTTGGAGAGTTAACCTCATTTGAACTTGGTATTCGCAAGTTGAATGAGTTCCTTCAGGACAATGAAGTGCAGTAACCATTACGCCGGCCGGGGCGTATTTTTTATGCCCCGGCCCGGATACTTTATGGAGGTGAAAAGACATGGAATTGAATACCGGTTCCATATTTAAAACTGTAGTTGCACTCGGCGGCGGGGCCGCTTCTTACCTTTTTGGGGGGTGGTCCTCACTGTTAGGCATACTGTTGGCATTTGTTGTGATTGATTATATCACGGGGTTTTGGGCAGCAGGGGCCGAGGGCAGGTTGGCCAGCGAAGTTGGACTTAAGGGCATAGCAAAAAAAGTATTTATATTTGTGATGGTATCTGTTGCCCATTTAGCTGACCAAGCCGTAGGAACAGAAATAATCAGGGACGCCGCGATATTCTTCTATTTGGCAAATGAACTACTGAGCATCATCGAAAACTCCGGTAGCATTGGATTACCCGTCCCGCCGGTAATAGTGCAGGCGGTAGAAATTTTGAAAGGCAAGGGGGAGGTGAGTAAAGAATGAAAATCTTTATTGACCCGGGGCATGGGGGGAAAGACCCTGGTGCCACTGGTAATGGGTTACAGGAAAAAGATGTAGTTTTGGAACTGGCATTGGCCTTGGCTCAGGTATTAGAGGCTTATGATTGCCAGGTTAAACTTGCCCGGGACAAAGATATATATGTTGACAATGGAGATAGGACCAAAGAGGCAAACAGATGGGGGGCAGATTTATACTTTTCAATCCACATAAACGGCCATACTAATATAGCCGCAAATGGTTATGAAGATTTTATCCATCTTGCAGCACCACAGGCCACAGCGAACATTAGAAAGACTATTCATGCTTCACTTTCGAGGGTATGGATAAATTTCGGCAGGGTCAATCGTGGCACGAAAACAGCAAATTTCCAGGTGTTGCGAGAAACCAAGATGCCAGCAGTGCTTGTTGAAAACGGATTTATCTCAAATAAAGAAGATGCAGATCTACTTAGGAACAAAGATTTTAGGATAAAACTTGTAAATGCCATGCTTGAGGGTATTGTAAATGCGCTGGATCTGGAAAAGAAACAGACAGGCACAACTATCCTGGGAACTCCTCAAGCTACGGTTGACCAGGCCCAAGAATGGGCCAGGAGCAGAGGAGCGCATCAGCGGTTTGTAAATATTGCTCCTGTGTACTGGGAATATGGAGAAAAAACGAGCATAAGGCCGGAAGTGCTCTATTGCCAATCTGCAAAGGAAACTGCCTTTGGGAAATATACTGGCGTGGTAAAACCTGACCAGAACAACTGGGCTGGGATAAAGACGCGGGATGCCAGCGGAGACCGGCCAGAGGACCACGAATCTTTTCCAACGCCAGAGGACGGCGTACGAGCACACTTTAATCATATTTGCGCTTACGTGGGGCTTAATCCTATTGGTGAGCCGCATGGGCGGTATTTGCTCGTAAAATCTTTGCCCTGGGCTGGCTCTGTACGGCATGTCGAGGAGCTTGGCGGGCGGTGGGCCCCTGCTGCAGATTATGGAGAGAGTATTGTTCGGGATTATTTAGAAGGGCTGTTGGCCACGGAGGTTTCGGAAAACGACCGTATAAGCGAACTGGAGGCGAGGATCGCGCAGCTGGAGGAAAAACTCGCGGCCATCAAAACCATAATTGGATAACCCCATCCCTCTTTCCCCGGGCCGGGCCCCCTCCTCTCAGCCCGATAGACCCCCGGTTTGCGCCGGGGGTTTTTGCTTTTTAATGTATTTTACGTTGAGAAATACTTGTGGTATGATACAATATAAGCGGGCTAGTCTGGTCTGATCAACCAGATAAAAAGCGCTTCCCGTAGGCGCTGCCTGCTTCTACCACACTACGGGATAAAAACACTTTACGGGGGTGCTATATATGGTTGTTCAATTAACAAATCAGCAATTGCTGTCTCAGTTAATGGACGAGGTATCCCAACTATGTCCAGATGTGGAACAAACCCAACTCCGGATGAGAATTGCTGGCGTTCTGTCTTTGTACGAAGTTCGTCCAGCAAGGATGCCCGGGGCCCATCCGGACATACGGCAAAAAGTTGACCTATTCCTGGCGGCTAAGCGGTTAGAGGGACTAAGTGGTCTAACGTTGGACGGATACCAGCTGGAGCTTATGATCTTTTCGAAGTATGTACAAAAGCCGATAGAGTACATTTCTACAGCAGACATAAGACTCTTTCTAGGGGAATTCCCGCATCTGAAGAACAGTTCCATTGCCAAAAAAATGTCTGTGCTGAAATCATTTTTCGGGTGGCTTACCGAAGAAGAGATAATACATAAGGATCCTACCCGGAAGATTAAACCTACCAGGAAAGAACAGAGGATACCCAAGGTTCTTACAATCGAGGAACTTGAAATGCTCCGGGAGGCATGTAAAACAGAGCGGGAACGAGCCCTTTTAGAAACGCTCTATGCTACCGGAGGGCGGTTGTCTGAGATACAACAGCTTAACAAGGATGATATTAACTGGCAAGGGATGTCTGCTCTGGTTGTAGGTAAAGGTGACAAAGAACGAGAGGTATTTTTCTCCTTCAAAGCATTTTATCACTTAAAGAAATACTTAAAGGTCAGGAAAGATAACGAACCAGCACTCTTTGTTACCGAGCGCCGACCATATAGGCGAATATCGAACCGGGCTATCCAGCGGGAAATTAAAAACATAGCTTTCAGAGCAGGGATTGCAAAAAATGTTCACCCTCATACTCTGCGGCACACCTTTGCGACCCTAACCCTGAATAATGGAGCTGACATTTCTACCATTCAAAGTATTTTAGGGCATAGCAATCCAGCCACAACTCAGGTATATGCTACGGTTAGCGGTGAGTATAAACGTGAACAGTACAAAAAGTGTTTGGTGCAGTGAACGGTTCACCTCCCCGGCTTCGGCCGGGGTTTTTTGTTTTTTCAGGAAGGGATCTTTTCATAAATAGAGAATATTGCCATTAAATCGAAGGAGAGATGTATTTTGGCAAAATTAATTTGCAATATTATTGTTGTGCTAGCACTATTAACTTATCATTAACGAACTTTTTTCCGTTTATTATAGCTGGGATTTTGATGGTGTTTTTAGGAATTAACATTAAAAGGAACGGCAGTATCATATATAATATAGTATCTCTGATAATAATTGGTATTACATTGTTTGGGGTTGGACGTAATTGAATTACCCTGATCATATGACTTATAAATATAATGTGTATGAGGTGTAGATGTGAATACTAAAGAAGAACTTTGGCTAGCAGTTAATAGCAATATGAAAAGTATTCAAGAACTGGTTTCTAAATTAGAAGGTTGCAATAACAAGGAAAAGCGCATACTACAAAAAGAGCTTAAAGAGTTGCGATATCTTCAACTTTGGTATTTAGATCAGCTTAAATACTGGGAATGATGCCCTTATATATAGGGGTTTTTTTATGTAATTTTGAATAAGAGGGAAAAGGAAAACACAACCAATTGTCTAAGTATGTAACAACATTATTTAATAATATATTTAAGGAGGCGATATTGTGAGGAGATTTGTGCCGGTTTTATTGGTAGTGGCTTTGGTCGTATCTATGGCCATGCCTGTGGCAGCTCAGGATGATATAAGCGTAATAATTGATGGGCAGCAACAGTCATTTGATCCAGCACCAACTATTGTGAACGGCAGAACTTTGGTTCCTATGAGGGCTTTTTTCGAAGCTTTAGGCGCAGATGTTGAATGGGAGGATGAAACTAGAACTGCTATAGGTAAGCGGGGCGATATTGAAGTAAGAATACCCATAGACAGCATGAATCCAACAGTAAACGGAGTTACTAACCCTATAGATGTAGCCGCTAGAATAATTGAAAGTAGAACATTTATACCTGCTAGATTTGTAAGCGAAGCTCTGGGTGATGATGTTGGCTGGGATCCTGAAACTAGAACGGTTATAGTAACCAGCAAAGGAGAGACGGTACCCACTCCAGGTTCAGATCCGGAACGAGAAGATTTAGTTGTTCACTTTATCGATGTTGGCCAAGGAGACAGCATTCTAGTCGAAGGGCCTACCGGTAAGGTTATGCTTGTTGACGCAGGAACTAGATCTGCTGGCGAAAAAGTAGTTTCCTACTTAAAACAAGCAGGTATTAGCAGCATAGATATATTCGTGGCCACCCATGCCCATGAGGACCATATTGGAGGGTTTGCGGCGGTAGCGGATGCATTTAGTATTGGGGAGGTCTACGACACCGGCTATTCACATACAACCCAGACATATGAAAGAATGCTGACTATTATTGATGAGAAGGATATCGGTTTTAACTTAGCTCACGTTGGAAATAGGATTAATCTCGATTCGAATTTAGACATTCCAATACTTCATCCGGGGGAATTACTAGATGATGTAAATAATAACTCAATTGTGCTTAAGCTGACCCACGGCCAGGTGTCGTTCATACTAACCGGAGACGCCGAGGCCGAGGCGGAACAACTAATATTAAATAGAGGTAAGTCTACACTTAATAGCGATATTCTTAAGGTTGGCCACCACGGCAGCAGGACATCTACATCAGATGCTTTCTTAACTGCTGTATCTCCAGAGATAGCAGTAATCATGTGCGGGGAAGGGAATAGCTATGGTCATCCGCACCGTGAGACATTAGACAAATTAACCCGAACTGGAGTTGAAATTTACCGGACTGATATTGCTGGCGATATTGTAGTTACCAGTGATGGCGTATCATATGAGGTAACCGGTAGCCCTTACGATCACACAACTGCACCAGCCCCCGAACCTGACCCTGAACCACAACCTGAACCAGGGGCGACTACAGGCGCTTATGTTGGCAGTACGCAATCTGACAAATATCATAATCCCAATTGCCGCTATGCAGAAAGCATTGCTCCTGAAAATGAGATATGGTTTGCCGATAAGGCCGAGGCAGAGGCGGCGGGTTATATCCCTTGCGGAGTGTGTAATCCATGACCAGAGGCGTAATTGATAGGATTGTTGAGGATGCGGCTGGCCGAAAGCTGGCCGCTATCCTCCTGGGTGAGGAGGAGTGGGAAATTAATATACCCCTCCAGTTCCTGCCCGAGGGGGCCAAAGAGGGCGACATATTAGATTTAGGTTTTCAAATCAACCATGAAGCGACCAAGAATCAGAAACAGCGAATTACTAACTTAATACAGAAGTTAAAAAACAAACCTCGGTCAGATTAGGCCGAGGTCCTTCAGTTTCTTACTATTATCTGGTGATGGGCTACATCGTCCATCTTCCCATAGCCTTATTGTTTTTTCATTTACCCCCAACTGCTGGGCCAACTGTTTCTTTGTCCATCCCCGAGCCAGTCTTTGTTTAGTAATGCGTTGTCCAAGGGTTTTATCCGGTAGCAAGTCGAAACATCCTAAATGCTCTATCGTTGTATTTAGCACCTTGGCGAGTACCTTTAGTGTATCCAAGCTCCCAAGGTGCTTTCTTTTTCGTTCAATATTGGATATGGTGATGACCGACAGACCCGCCTTATCAGCTAGTGCCTGCATGGTAAGCCCCCGGGCCATTCGTAAAGAGTAGAGCCTGCCACCGCGTGTATCCCCGGATTGGCGAGGGACAAAGGTGCGTATATCAGGCTGTAACTGTTCTGTTTTGGTTATGCCGATTCCACGGTTGTTGTCTGCACGGACATCCGTGCGGGTAACAACCTTGGAATCAAAAGTATACTGGATAGATACTTCGGCCTTAGGCCTGCGTCTATTACCGTCATGGCTGGAGTGGATAGTAATCTGTTCAACCAAAGTCTTTACAACTTGCCTTTTTTCTTCGAAAGATAAATCTTGGTGTATTTTTGTTTGGAGCTCCCTTAGCAAAGCCTCAGCCGAATTACGACGATCCTGCAGCTCTTTTTCTGTATCAATTTCGTTCTCAAGAGCAGTTACTTGACTTAATAAAGCCTGGCGTTCCTCGTCTATTTTCTTAAACTGGATTTCTACATCCTTAGAACCAATCACTCCTTTACGGTAAAGATCCAGAATACTCTCTTGTTCCGCTTCTTTGCTCTTAGCGGCATCCTGGAGTAATTTCTTTTCTTGCTCAACATCCTTATTGGGTGTTGGAACTTTTGTCTGAAATAGCGACAAATGCACATTTAGCAAAAAACATTAGTTTACAGAGCGTTAATTTTGAAGCTAATAATGTAGAGGATGGGATGAATGAGCTTTTTACGTCTGTCAGTAATGGTAAATCTTTAATCGCTGGGGCTATTACTGACAAAGGAGTGCCTACATTACCTAGCGATACATTTCAAGTTATGGCTAACAACATAAACCAGATTCCGGTTGGGGATTATTCGATAGGGGATCTATTACCATCCAGCAGCGTTGAATATCTAGCATGCATCTGGTCTTTTACAGGGCATACGGACAGTGTTTACGCTGTAGCTGTTGATAACGACGGGTATGTCTACAGCGGAGGCTACGACGATACCGTTCGTAAAATTAGTCCAAGCGGCACACAAGTCTGGTCTTTTACAGGGCATACGGACAGTGTTTACGCTGTGGCTGTTGATAACGATGGTTATGTCTGCAGCGGAAGCTTCGACGAAACCGTTCGTAAAATTAGTCCAAGCGGCACACAAGTCTGGTCTTTTACAGGGCATACGAACTATGTTCGGGCTGTAGCTGTTGATAACGATGGGTATGTCTACAGCGGAAGCAACGACAATACTGTTCACAAATTTTTTGATGGAGTAAAAATAATTGCATAGGAGAGTGAGATTATGAAATGGTTGTTTTATGAAAAGGAAACAGATACAAGAGCAAAGGTACTGTTGATTTACAGCGTAGAACCGCCGAGAGAATTGATAGATATAGGAAATTATATTACGGTAGAAAATGTACCAAGCGCAGAACAAAAAATAGGTAAGTCAGCTTTACCATATTGTAATCCTCAAACAAACGAATTTTGGTACGAATATATAGACAGATCGCTAACTCTTGAAGAAATTGCCAATGTAAAAATAGAAGAACAACAAGCATACATTAATGAATTAACTATTATGTTAGGTGATGCACTTATGGGAGGTGCTTTATAATGCTGTCGTTTTGGGCAAGATATATAATTTTGAAAGAAAAACAGGGACAAGCAAGAGAGGTTACTTTACAACAAATAGAGAATAAATTTGGGACAGAAAAGAGACAAGAAATTGAACAAGAATTAGAGTCTTATGACGCATAAGGACAAAAAAGTTTAGCTTTGTCTTCAATAATAATTAAAAAATCCTTTACCACGCCTATATATTCTGGAAACCCAACATTGCCGGTTCCTAATTTAGAAGCAGTTTTTAAAGCTTCGTTTATTTCTTTAATCGTACTTCCTTGAGGAGTAAAATGATTTAACCCTGCTTCTTTTAAAAGATCATATACCCATAAATCAGTACTTGCTTCCTTTATCATTTAATTATCACTTCCTTTAAATATTCAAATTATCATACAAGTTATTTATCTCATCTTGCCGGATTCCCAGGTACCTTTTCGTGATACTTAAATTACTATGGTTCAATGTTTCCATAATCAGAGCAGGATTGTATCCATTTTTCCAGGCGTGATACCCCCAGGTTTTTCTCAAGGTATGGGTCCCAACGTTTTCTTCCACTCCAACGGCTTCGGCAGCGTCTTTGAGAATGTTCAATGCTTGCTGTCTTGATATAGGTTTGTTTTTGCCTTCCCTGGATTCCCTGGACCTGAAAATATAGTCATGCATGTTACAGGCGTCTAAATCTTCCAAAAGCTCTTCCAGGGCCTTCTGGGCAGCCTTGTTTAATTTGATGTTCCTTGTTTTTTGAGTTTTTCCCTCCTTTATATTGATGGCTTTAAAAGTTTTACCATCTTTTAAAACATCTCCCCAGGTTAATCTCAGTAAATCCGAAATCCTCAACGCTACATTCGCTCCAACACAAAACAATGCATAATCCCGCATGTTCTTTCCTTTGAGGTATTTCTTTACAGCATTAATCTTTTTTGGGTCACGAATAGGTTCAACAGCATCCAATACAATCACTCTTTTCCAATTTTACATAACCTTATTATATCATACATTGCGACAAACTCAAGCCCGTAAAAATAAGAAGGGTTAAGCCTGCAATGGCTACAACCCTTCATTATCAAGGCTTACGCTCGTTCCGACCAGTTTGTCATAATTTATAATATGACAAACTTTTTATACGTCTAAATATTCTGCAACGTCCACTCCTAGGGCTTCGCCTGCTTTTTTAAGCAGGCTTCCGGGGACGCTGTCTCCTATCTCGGCCAGGTTGTCATAAATCTGAAAGGCAGCCTCGTGATCCTCTCCCTGCCACCGGGTCCAGCATTTTTGGTATAGGAGATATTTCTTCTTTTTTGTAAAATAGAGGCTGTAATCTGTTCCCCGGTCGTCGCGTGAGCTTGTTTGCCCGTTCAACGACCGGGCGGAGGCGATCTTCCGCCCGATAAACTTAATCCGCTTCGTGTCGTCAGCTCCGTAGAATGGGTAGGTGCCTACCTCTATTTCCTGCTCGGTCATGTTGTCTTTTTTTGCCTCTTCCACCTCTACAAAATGCCGGACCGCTTCGGCAATCATAGCTGAAAAGTTTTCACCGGCGAGCTGTTCGGCTTGTTCAAAAACCTCCACATCCTCCTTGCGAATGTAAACGTTCCTTCTGATACTCATAGTGTGTTTATCTCCTTTCATCATTTTTCTCGGAGGTCCAATCCGGGCCCCCGGCGGTTATGTCATCGTCTGTAAGCTCTTTTTTACTCCGCCACCCGGGGACGCCTTCGTGCCACCCTCCGCTGCCCCAGTCAAACAACCAGCAACAGCCGTCATGCTGGTTGTATATAACGGCATCATTCGGGACTATATAGCCGCAGCTGACGCCGTTTTCGTCCTGGAACACAGCCGGCTGGTTGTCTATATATCCCAGCGGCCAATCCGTGTCCGCTCCTGCCTCACGGGTTATTTTCATTTTCCTCCCTATTTTCCTCCCTCCTTCATTTGCATCCATATTTTTCTATATTCCCTGTCAACGGTTTTTGTAGATTTGCCGCACTGCGCGAGCATTATTTCCACGCATTCTGCGGCATCTCTGACGTGGCCGGGTGGCTGGATTTGGTGCGGCCTTTTTCCGGCCGGCCGCGGGGCTGTTTTTTTACCCATTTCCTCCCTTTCTTATTTTTCTACCTCTATGACGGCATTACATAAACCGCGGGTGACAGCGGGTGACACTGTGCCTATCTTTTTTTACTTATAAAATTACTAGCTACTTCTTGTTCAACAGACACTTTTTTTAAAGCTAAATCCGGTTCCAAGCCTCTTGCACACCACTTGAGCACCTTTCGACTGTAATCATCTTCAAACCCGCCCAAAGTATTTTCCAGCCATTCAACGGTTGATGAGCCGTATCTTTGGGCTATAATTTTTAACAAGCTGTTAACTTTCAACCGACTGTATTTATCTATTCCATGCGTTTTAAGGTTTCTAAAGTCTCTGAACCTAGCATTGGGTCCTAAGTCTAAAAGTTTAACGATTTGTTTATGGCATTCGGTTTTTGTTTTTGGTAAATCAGTCAAATCTGGAATATGGTCGGGATCTCTTTTCCAAAACTCTATACTGTTCTCCTTAATATGGGCCATTGGCATACTTGCTGCGCTGCTAGCCAGGGCATCTGCTTCTCCATTTTGCTCTCTTGGGATCCACCTAAAATTTATATAGTGAAGTTTTTTTGTTAATCGCTCAACCTGTGCGTAAAGATTATGTATATGTGGTTTTCTAACCTCATAAAGACCGTTGATTTGGTTAATGACTAGTTGGGAATCAGACATCAACAAAGCTTTTTCATGTTTTATATCTTTTAACAGTTTCAAAGCTTCGATAACAGCTAGATATTCTGCTTCATTATTGGTAGCTGTGCCAATATTATTAGAAAATGTTGCGACTGTTTCCGTGTTAACCTTGATAACTCCACCTATACCGCTTATGCCCGGATTCCCCATAGACGCCCCGTCGGTATAGATTAAACAATCATATGTATCCTGCTCTTTATTGACCGCTTTTCTTTTTTTAGCTATCAGAACTCACCTCGCAATTCAGCTAATATCTTTTGCATATATAATAACACACATTCAACACACATTCAACACACTTTTGCAGCTTCTTTTATTTTTTTTGGTATGCTAAACTTTATCGTCTTTAGGCACAAAAAACCCCCACCTTCAAGGCAGGGGTCTTTGTATAATTTATTCTACCGGCCTGATTGTAACCGGTACTTCTTTCCCTCCTACCAGTACCGGAGAGAGCCATTTTAGTACATACTTCCGTTTTTGCGGCCCGGTCCAGTACCCGTGCCAGTGGGCGCGTCTTACATGAGGGCGGAGACTGGTCCGTTCTCCGGGTTCCTGGGGTTCCTGCGCTTCGCTGTGCCAGGCTGTTTCTTTGGCCCGGCGCAGGGCAGCACCCATTCTTACCCCTACGTCCCAGGTGGTTACCTGGTTGGGCGGGAATATGCGGCGTCCTTTTTTCGTTTTTTTCGGCTTGGGGTTTGTTGGCTGCCGTTTCCCATCTCCAATTTCTCCATTAACAGAGCAAATATATAGGAGTAAAGATATTAATGGTGCAACGCTGCCCTGCACAGCTTGCAGAGCTTCCCAGGGGAAGGGGCTGTCAGTGCCAAGCAAATCTTTCGATATATGCTCCGCTGATTTCATGGCACGTTCTATTGCTTCTAAAAGCGACCAGGGACCGAGGTGTACAACCTGCGATATGAGTACAGGTACGCGACTTTCCGCCCTGGTGTGGTCTAAAACCAGCCGCAGTTCTTTCCGCCCGTCGTGAGCATCATATTCTAAATGGGCAAAATATCCGTTCAAACGCCGGCCCATGAAATCCAACCCCGGCGTTTCCACAAATATGCACCATTCTGGCAAATTAAACAATATATCATGCGGCAAATCCCCGGTGATCGGCGTGTCTATCACAGCCTGGTAAACATCCGGGTCGAATCTGTATATCCCCTGCGTTACCCGCCAGGCGGCCAGGGCGCCGACAATGCCGACATCGTTAATAAGGTGTAAATTTTTTAAATCAGTAACATCTATTCCCTGACGTTCTGCTTCTGTGGATACAACTGCGTAGGCTCCTGACAATGGCAGAAAGCACCAGTCAGGCCAAAAAGGAAGGTCTTTACCCCTCCCGGCCCGGAGCCGGTCAACCTGTTTCCAGGCGGAAGGATAGACTCTGGAGTAGTATTCGAGTGCTTTTTTAGGACTGCAGAGAACAATATTTCCCGTCCATTCCCGTAAACGGCTTTTTATTTCAGCAAGACATTTTGCAACTGTTACATTCTCTAAGTACGGTTTGTCTTTTTTGTATTGCTGTGCGGTATGTTTTTTTTCTTGGATTTCCAGCTCGTCATCGAATATGTCTATATATGAATCTTCTGTCATAACATCATCGTTATAGTACCAGTCTATGATTGGTCTATAACCGTCATCAACGGGTTTATTGGATCTTAAGATTTGTATGGTATCTGCTGGTGCTAAGATGCCTTCAGCTATATCTTCTTTAAACTCATTTAGCATTGTTTGATATTCATAAAACACATTCATTGTACCTGTTGAAACCTCCTTTTATGGTGCCATGACGTAGCACCGACTTCTTCTTTAGCTCTTGTTTATCATGGATATCGGCACTTCGTAAGAATTAATTGCCTCTTGGCTCCTTACGCTTCTGCTTGCACCAACGTAACCACTGTTTATATTAAACATTTGCCAACCAACTCCTTTGTTCCAATATTATATATTTGGGGCTCGGCGCGTCAGCATTTGAGGGCTTCCCGTTGTGAGGAACAGTTGACTTTCGCGCCAATCTTTAGCCAGACCGCCGGGAAGTCCCCTTCCCGAGCAAAGCAAAGGGCGAGACATTTTAGCGCCCCGCCCTGTTTGAAAGTTCATTTTTAAACAAATATATGGAAAGCTGCTATCCAAATATGGCCTTTTTTACTTCATCTTCGGTCATAAAAGGTTTCTAATTAAATGTTTAACCTCACTGAATTCGCAAGCAAGGCCATTATATTCCCAATCAGTTCTATAATAACCCCATAAGGTTTTTACTGCTTGAAGTTTATATTCCGGACAGTTTAGCCCGCACTGTTCGCAATTATGGTATGGATAGCACGGCTTTCTGTAAACTTTTTTTTCCAGCACGGCCCTGTAAACATCGCCTCTAAGGTAAGCATCATAGACTCTTACTTCATTTTGCAACATCTCTACTGCTCTATTGGCCATGGTTTCCGCAACATCTGCAAGTGGAACTGTAACAATATTAGCAGGGGATCTGTATTCAGGAATTTTGTGATGGTCGAAATCTACTGTTATTGTTTTATCGTTTACGGTTTTGGCTATCCCAAACCCGTTAACACCTTTATTTTCGTGTCCTTTGATCTTAACATGTTCTCCTGCAACCGGGGTCCTGTTTCTATCTGTGCTAAACAATTCGGCTTCTGTATATAGAGTTTTTTTAATGAAACGTTTTTTTGTACAGTAAATCCATCCAAGCTGTCCGGAATCCCACGGACAAGAAAAAGGATGGGTGCTTATTGTTATGCCGCTGTGATTATACATATACACCGGCAAAAAAACAACAGCGCTCCTGCCCCCATTAGGTTTCAGTATTTCACCTTGAAGCCATTCCTCCCAATTGTTATATAGTTGAATGTTTTTGGCTTCTTTATCGCCAAGCAAATATCGTTTGTGCCCACAGACCATTGTCCCCAAGTTATCCCATTCCCTGGGGTTTTCCGGGTATTCGTCATATAAGATTTTCAATACGTTGCACTTATCTTCCGCCTGGCAAGCTATTTTCCCCATGTTTTCTTTAAACACCTCTTTCTAAGTATGAATACTATACTTGCCTTTTGCCAGGTTTTCGGGGTCTTGAAGGTCTTTATGAAAGATTAACCCTCCATTCATTGAAGGTTTTCCGTTTTCAATTCCCCTCCAATAAAAATCATAAGTACCGAAATCACTCATCAATTCGATACTATCGAAACACATACTGGTTAACCTGGAGAGTTTTTTTGTGAATTTCTTTCTCAGTTTTTTATTTTTTTTGATTACCAGGCGTAGTTTTTCAATACTTATAACGTTTAACCTGGTTTGTTTTTTGGAAACTGTGTTCAGGGTTTTTAGTGATTTTTGGTTGCTTTGCCAAAAATCACTGAATTTTTGGCAGTCTAATTCAAAGTATTCAATTTCTCCTTTGACATGCTTGCCGTTACTTTGCAACCATGTTATTTGGAAAACGATAACGTCACCATTGATGCCAGCTTCAAGGAAGTTGCCGATGTCTTTACTGATAATTTGTTCTCCTGCCAGTAACTCCTCAATTTCACTATTTAACACTAAAAATCGAAAACTTTTATTATCGAATCGAAAACTTGCATTGTCGTTCGATATAGTCTGGAACGACAATGCGTGTTCTCCCTTGGTCAAGATCAATAGTTTTCTTTTAATGGAAACCATCTCCTTTTCGGGGTTTTTATTTCAAGTTGCTTTCCTGTTGCTTTCCTAATTGCTTGTAACACCAGAAGGGGTTCCGGTATTCTCTCCCAATCTTTAATTATGTTGTGGTTTTTATCCCACGTCCTTCCCGTTATGGGAAACATAGGACAAATATGACATACTGCTTGCCAGATAGTGGTCATATCTTCATTGATAATGATGCTGCTAATTTCATCCCATTTGTCATATGTGGGATTTAATAAATACCCCACGATCTGTTCCTGTATTTGCGGGGAAATTTTCCCGTAGACATTTACACACTTCTCAAGGGTTTTTATTTCAACCACCTTCTTTTATATTTTTTTGCGCTGGCTCCCCAGGTGAGCCATTAATTCTAACCGGCTTGAGTATCCATTTATTTTTGCCCATGAGTGCTGGGTTTTTACCAGCACTATTTTTTCTTCGGTTTTAATAGCGACTTCTTTGCCGGATTTTTTAATACTCTCCAGTATCGTGTCTGCCGGTACTACTATAAACCCAGGCGCCTTTATCTTTGCTGGCATGGTGTGTACCATGCTAATATTCAGGTCTATACCGCTGACAGTTAACTTTTTGTCTACTGCTTCAAGCTTCAGCCCTGTCAGTATTTGCAAGTGTGCGGGAATGTGCGGGTCTATCGCTTGCACAACGGCTTTTATTGCCGGCAGTATATCGTTTTTTTTAACCTTAAAATGCATAATTAAAAAGGCACCCCCTCCTCTTTTTTTGTATTAATTTCAAGAAACCGCCGGCTGGGTTACAACCAACCGGCGGTTTCTTGGTTTTTTTAACCTGCAAGTGCGCGAAAATCTCCCCGGACAAGGGGCTTTGGTTCCACATCCGGCATATCCGGCCCGGATTCCGGTTCGGTCATGCCGTCCGTGAACAAACGTGTTTGCCGGGGACCTGCCGGGGGCATGTTTTCCAGGGACGCTTCGATATCGGCAAGGGTTACATCCCTTATTGAACGCGGCACGCGCCCAATATCCAGGATAACTTTTGCCGATTCTGCTTTAATACCGTTCAGGACGTCCTGTACTTCACCAGCGTCCCTTTTATTTGCCGGCGTGTCCAGCAACAGTTTAATGTTTTTCAGCCAGAGTTCCACGTTGGGGTCCGGCTGAATTGAAAGAGTCTGCGCTTTTTCAATTAAACAAGCCAAACTTTTACTGGCTGCCGGCCCTAAGCTTCCCCTGACTTTCAGCGATTCCGTCACCTTATTCACGGCATCATAGACAATACCGTAAACAGCGCCGGAAAGATCGCTGAATACCTGCTTGATTTCGGGGAGAACGCGTTTACGTTCCTGGGCCACGGCTTCTTCAATGGCACTTCTTTTCAACCTTTCCTCTTTTATAAGGTTTTCCATCTTTTCCCTCTCCAACCGTATGCGCTGCTGTTCGCGCTCGGATTGGATCCGGCTTTCTTCATTTAACTTACGGTCGAGAAGCGCCACTTCTTTGCGATACAAGGCTTCGCGTTCTTTAACGGCTTTAAGCCTCGCTGCCTGCTCGGTTAGGAACGCGGTGCCCTGGACAACACCGATGTCCAAGTAGGCATAAACGCTTGCCCTGGCTTCTTCTCTTGTGGGGAAATACGCCATTGTTTTTCCCACAAATTCCTCAACTTCTTCGGTTGTAGGGATGTAATCATCATCCCGTTTTATAGTTTGATAGACCACCGCCGCGAATTCGCGGTACTGGTCGGCAGTTTTCTGGCGGTAGTGTTCGTAGTTTTCAATGATTTCGTTGAAAGTTTGGTAGTATTCTGTTTTAAGTTTTTCAAAATCTGCCTTCAACAGAGAAATGTTTTTATACGGAACAAACGAACCCACACAAGTTGGTATCCCGTATTTGTATTTGACCAGGCTGCGCATCTTGTTATCGAGACTATCCAGGTATTTTAGTTTTTTGTCTTCGAGGAGTTTCTTTTCCCCGAGCGACAAATACGATTGAATAAATTCTTCATGCACGGGATCTTTGGGGTCAAGTCCGATATCCTTGGGTTGTAGCTTTGCAACGAACCGGCAGCGGCCGATGTGGACATTATAAATATACCCTTCCTGGGCCAGCCTCGTTGCGAGAATGTCTTTTTTAATACACACGCTGTCCCCGCCGGTTGTGGCAAGAATGTCTTGTTTTTGGTTTTTTAATTCTTCCATTTTCTCCGCGCCGCCGAATTCAGCGTTCACACGGTCTATGAATTCGTCCCTGTTTGCTTTGGTCTGGGCTTTAATTTCCTCAATATTTTTCATAGAACAAAACCCTCCTTGTATTTTTAAATAAAGTCACAAAAAGAGTGGAAAAACTCTCCACTCTTTTTGTGCAAAAAATAATTTTCATATTACCACCTGTTTACAAGCTCCTGATGGACCTTGCTTTTGGGGTTGGTGCTTGAACTGTTTTGCCCCGGTCGCCAAAAAGGTGCAGCCATTGTGGAGGCACCAGGTCGCGGTCGTTGCACTCGGCAAGGGCAAGCCGGACCTGGGACTGTATATCCCCGGTCGTGGGGATATAGGCTTTTAATGCTTGCTCAAGGTGTTGAGCCGCAACTTTGTTACTGCCGGCATCTTCAGATATTTCCAGCGCTTTTAGCACCAAAGCTTCTATTTCCGCACCGGTATAGCTGTTGGTTTTTTTGGCAGCCTGCGATATATCCAGGTCTGCATCAAAGTCAATTTTATATTTGGTGAACATGACTTTGAATATGTCCGCCCGTTCCCTTTCGTCCGGAGGGAGAATCGGCACTTTACGGTCAAACCTTCCGGGACGCTTAAGCGCTGCGTCCATGAGGTCCGGCCGGTTGGTAAGGCCGACAAAGACAACCCTGCCGCGGTGTTTCGGGTCCGACATATATTCCAACAGCCTCTTGAAAAGGCGGTTGGAAACTCCGGAATCACCGGAATTTTCACGGTTCAGGCCGCTTTGGTCGATCTCGTCGATAATAACGAGACACGGTGCCAGGGAATCCAAACAGGCAAGCGCTTTGTCCAGATTTCTCTCGCTGGCCCCGACGTATTGGTTAAATATCTTGGAAAGGTTTAAGGCGGCACAGTTAAGACCGCTTTCTTTGGCCGCGGCGCCGGCCAGGATCGTCTTGCCGGTTCCGGGGGGGCCGGGAAGCAGAATACCCAGAGGCACCCGGCGCAGGTTTCCTTCTCTTATAGGCTTAATTACATTCCGGTGGAAGAAATCTTTGACGTTTTGCATCCCACCGATGGTCTCAAACCCGTGTTCCGGGTCTAAAAGCTCTAATACATCGGCAAATTCCGTTCGTACAATTTCTTCCTTCCGGGTTTTTATCAGTTCCGGAGTAACGTCTTTCCCTTCGAGCTTTGCCCGCAGGATTATGTCCTCCGTATGAACCTTTTTCAACCCTGCCGTCAACGCTGCGGTACGGTCGATATCTTCCACCTTGACGCCTCGTGCGTTTGCGTACCGGGCAATATAGTTGCGGCGTTCTTCGGTGCCGGGATAGGGAATATGCACCGCTTCTATTCTTGAAGACGCGCAGCGCAGCGCAGCGTGCAGGTCGGTGAGGTTTTCCGTAATCAAAAACACCGGCGAACCGGCACTCTGCATATTAATATCCCGGGCCCATCTTTGGAGGGTAACCAGCACGGTGCGGTCATCCGGCGACATACTCGATATGTCATTATTCGGGCAAATAGTTTCCGCGTACGAAACTATTAACGAAGCAAAAGGCACCCGCCTGGCTGCAAGTGTGCGGAGCTCTTGAACCTCCTTTGCTTTAATATTAAGTGCGTTGGCCGCACTCGTATCTTCAATGTGTGCCTGAAGCACCTGGAAAACATGCCAGGGATCTTCCAGCCCTAGCTTTTTTGCGGTATTGTCAAATTCTGATGCGGGTTTGGTTAGTTTCAGCACCTTTTCTATAAGGCGCAGCGCCCGCACCGGCTCTGCAGGCATTAGTTCCAACTCGGAATCATCAATTTCTATAGCTTCCATAAAAGCTTTTTTGTGTGATTCCAGAGGAAACGTAATCCCGTTACTACGGTCATACTGTATAACGGTTGCCTGCTGGATACAAAGCCCGGAATTGGTAAGCACATCGGGAACGTATTTCCCCCCGCCAACAATATCGCCCACGTTTCCATGCAGGATAAATACGTGGGCGATCTGGGCAAGCCATTTATTTTGTATTTCCATGTACCAGCTTGGCATCATAAACTCACCTCTTATTTTAAAGTAGAAAAACCACCTTAGCCGCAGTACGGATTGTTGTTGGGGCAGCTGCCGTATCTGAGGTTTTGCCTTTTTTCTTCACATTTTGGAGTGCCTTTACATCCGCAAAGGGCACAGATTACTTCTTTTATTTCACTGTACCACCACGGAATAAAGACCGTACCGTCCTCATTAAATATTATTTCTATTTTTCGGTTTTGTTGCATTTTTCACCCCTTCTCTTTCTTTTAATAGATCCGGTTTTATCGTGCGGTGGGCTATGTTTCCGAGTGCTTTTTCAAAAGGTTTTGAAGCTGCCAGGCACTCGTTTCCGCTAAATCCCACTGCATCGATTTCTACATTTCCCTCTTGGTCCACGGTCACTATTAATTTTGGCAAAAAAGTCCGCCTCCTTTAATATACAATTTCTACACATTTTTTACCGTCCGCCAGCTCTTTTTGCGTTGCTGGCAACCCAAAAAGTTTTGCCGTGCGGAGGGTGACCTGGATTTCGTAAGCCTGTTTTAGCTTTTTCTCAAGATTTTTGATTTTAAGACCCGTACCCCACCAATCGGCTACCATGTTGAACGTTCCGTCCGCGTTCTTCATCAGGCCGACATCAAATTTCTCGTCTACCTCCCATACAGCGTCAGCATTAATTTTGTTGCCCCTGTAGCCGTTTACCACCTTACGGTTGGTCTTTTTAAGACCAACCGACTCTGCTGCAAGGGAAAACGCCTTCAGGTTTTGGATCCGGGATTCGATAGTTACAAAATGACTCAACGTAACACCCTCCTCTTTAGAATTAATTTGACAGTTACGCTTTCTTTATTGTAGCGCAATTTTTTTGTTATTGACATTTACATACCATTTAGGCCTGGCCCTGTCCCGGTATGGAAGGCTAATTGAATTAATATCGCCCTCCTGGTCCGGAATTATTCCTTGTCTCCATCCCGTTTGCGTGGGCAGCTTGATAATTAAACACCCCCCATTATCTTGAAAAACTTGAAACCCGTTAACCTCTTTAAGTTTTTTCATATACAGAGCGGCCAACGCCGCCCCACCTCCTTTCGAATGATGAAGCGGCCCGGCCGCTTTGTTTTTTATTTTAAATTTATCTTGAAACAAAAAAAATCACAGTATTGTTTCTTGTTTTGCAAGAACAACACTGTGATTTTTATAGAGAAGGGTATTCTAAGAGGGGGCAGTATTTCATCCCTCTTTTAAAACTTGTTTTTTAAAAACTGGCTTTACCGCCAAAACAACAAAAAGCGGACTAACCGCTAAACCTCAAACACCCGGATTTTTTTATATCCTTCCGGTCGGATATCTTGTTTTATTATACATATAATTAAAAGATATTTCAAGCTGTTTTTATTACCCGACGGGGGAATTTTTCCGCATTTTTTTTGAGCAAAAATCCTTATATATCAAGGGTTGCGTCGATTTGTGAAACAGTTTCACTTTTACGCTCTTGACAATCCCCCCCCCGCATAATATTAAACAAGCACAAGAAAAAGGGGCTTAAATTTTTAAGCCCCTTTTATTGACAGTAGTTCCAGTTGTTCGATATTTTGTTTTTTAGGTTTTTCTCGACGCCGGCGTGGTTTTTTGGTTTTTTTGATTGGTATTATTGCGTTTTGTTCGCAATCATCAAAAAGACCATGAAGCCATCTGTCGGTGTCTTTGTGCATTTCCGGCAGCTCGTTTTCCAGAGCATCTTCTCCAAACAGAACAAATTCTTCTTGTTTTGCTGTAAATATAGTTTCTGCAGTTTCTGTGTCCGGCACAAGTCTTTTTTCAATTTCAGTTTCTTCAACTCCGCAGAGGCTGAGGGTTTTTCTGACAAGCCGTTTCTTCGCAGCCGCGAATTCTGTTTTATACATTTCTTCGGACACCAATTCGAGTTTTTTGTCAATATCTTTGGCTGCAAGCCTTGTCCATTTGTCTGCCAGATCCGATTCGGCAAGACATCTGGCCAGAGAATAGGTCATAGCCGTATGGGTATCCAACGCAAATTCAGCCAGTTCGGATTTATCCAGCCTGCCTTCCGCCAGCATGGCTTGCCCCCTGCCGGCCATAACCCGCCTTAGCTGGTTAATCTGCTGTGTGTTATTATACACTGGATAAATTATCCGGACTTCCTTTGTCTGTCCTATTCTCAAATTTCGTCGATTTGCTTGTCTTTCTGTGTTGACTTTAAAGGTTAATTGGTAATTAATGCAAGTTTGAAATGGGATGATGTCAACTCCTACTTCAAGAAGTTCTTTATTGGTGATTATTACCTTGGTTCCTTCCTCTGCCCTCCGGGCTACCCATTCAATCCTTTCGTCAACTCTGCAGGTATTGGTTTCAAGGGTTTTTGCTTTTATGCCGTGCTTTTCAAGTACGTATTGAAGCCTTTTGTTAATTCCGTATCTGCCGGAATAGTTGGTGAAGACTATTACACCCCTGCCTTCTTCTAACTCTGACCGGATTTTTCCAACTAACCACCGTTCTTTGGCATGAAAAAAATCTTTCGGTGTTGCCGGCACAAATACGATTTTATCACCAATTTTATGATATGCCCCCAGGTGGGGCTGGTCCGCATAGTTTAGCATGGCCGGATTGAAGGAGCTCCAGGCGCTTACTCCCTTTTTTGCAAATGCCTCACGACAGGCTTGTATGAAGCTGTTGTGGAATGTTTTGTAGTTATGGGCAAAATCATATTCCTCGTCCATGTCCAGCAGTTCCACCTGTTCTTTAATTTCCACGATGGGCAGTTCCAAGTCGCTAAGCTCCAAGAATACAGTGTTGCTTAACAGGTACTTGGTAACTAGCCTTGGCGATATACCCGGTCTTTCAATCAGCCTTTCATTTCGCCCCTTGCGGACGGTGATTACGCCGTTATCGACCAGATCGTCGTCCTGGTCTTTCTTTTTTACGAGCTTTTCCAGGGTGCCGTATTCTTTGACCCATTTAAGGTCGTCCACTTCGTAGGTAAACCCGTCTTCTATTAAAGGGCGGGGATTAGTGCGGAACAGTATGGACCTTATTGAGGTAGATTTTCCGTTAGTTAGAGTGCCGGTTAAAGATACCGATTTCTCGGCACTCTTTACAAGCTGTCCAAAAGCATATCCCCGGCCGCTGTTGCTGGCTTTGGCCTGGTGCACTTCATCACATATATATAATTGGAATGCTTTTTTAAGTTTTTTAATAATTTTACAGACAAACCAGCGCGGCCTGTTGCGGGTTTCTCCCAACCGTTTTGACGCAGGCCGCCACAGCTTTTCATCACACCAGGGACATTTTTTGAGCTTGGAGTCGTTGTTCCATTTTTTAATATAGCCGCGGGGTATATTGTTGAAGTTTTTACTGGTGGTTTCGCTTTTCGCGGGAGGTGCGGCCGGTTTTTTAACCATATCTTTCCATTCTGATTGTATTTCATAATCGATATCTTGGGGGTTTATACCCTCTTTTAGTTTTTCTTTTACTTTTTTTAGAACGGATGAATGCGGCAACGGACGCCCGCATCTGGGGCAGTGCCAGGTTTTGAGCTTGGTTCCGCTTACCCGCCGCCAAATAGCGGCGCACCATGGTTCGGGGCCAAACTTGGCTCTGTTTATTCCCACCAGTACGATTTCCAGGGTTTCGGGGATGACCCCCGATTTTACTTCCCGGGCGTATTCAAGGGCGTCTTGGGTTGACCGGATAAACCTTACTTTTGCGTAAGGAATGGTCATTCTTATTTCACCCGCCCATTTTTCGAGTACCAGCTCCGGCACACTGATAATTACGCGTTTTATATTGCGTTCTTTATGAAGCACGTGAATTATGCCGATACTCATGATGGTCTTGCCCGTTGACATATCCCCGCATATTTTGGGGGCGGATTGGTGGTTCAGATAGTTTACCACCCCCTGTATTACGTACGCCTGGGCCGGAAATGGCGTTCTCAACATGGAAGCTATTTCCGGCGATATCCGGTCGCGGCCGGGGATAAAATACGCGCCCAACTCGCTGATCTGTTTAGCCAGTACCGGAGCGTTGGCCATGAGGTACTGGTTGATTGACCAGTCCGGATCGTAGACACCTTCTACCTTGGACGGCGGTATTTGCAGCTGCCCGGATTTAAGTTTACTTCCGATTAGTTGTAACAGGCTGCTTTCCTTAATGTTCTTGAGTTTTACAGCTTTTAGGTTCTTCCACTGCGGATTATTTGTAATAACTTTTAGTTCGATTACACTGTCAAAAGGAAGAATACTGTAATACTGATCTTCCCATTCGCGGGGAAGTGAATAACGGGCCGATAAAAAAGCACCGACAGCACCGGGTAAATTGCCGTCGGGGGCAAATATAACAGGAGTCTTTGATTTTTCGTTATAGATGCTGTCTTTAGCAACGATAACACAATGATGCACCCTGTTGTTAAGCTGGCCGGTTACTTTTTTATAATCGCCGAAAAGTGACCGCAACAATATTTCATTACCTTTGTACGTTAACCTGGTGTTAAACCCGGAAATAATAGAAGCTGCCACGGCGCTTACCGCACTCTGATTGCCGCCGATGCTGGCGGCAACGATTTTTTCGCCGTAAGAGTCTGTTTCTGTTATGATATAGTCCATATAAACACTGAATCTTCTATTTACGCTTTCAACCGTTAATTCCATTCTATCCCGGCGGAATAACACCGGGGGGATAGCCCCGGCATTATTCACCGGGGGCTTCCCCCCCTTTTTTTTATTTATAGACTAACGACACCGTTTTCTTTGCTAAAAATATTGATTGCGGCAACATGCCGCGTGGTAACCAGTTCGGTGTCTTTGTTGTAATTGTTTTTTTCCGTTACCTCTCTTGTGGAACCTTCGACAATGTGGGTTCCCATATTCCCCCCGGCTGCGCCGGAGGCTATAATAGTGGCATAATGAGATAACGAAAGAGGTGTTATCGGGGTTTCCATTTTTACGTTCCGTCTGTTTCTTATCCCCGGCGGCAGTAACATTTCCTCAACCCGGTTGTAAAGAGTACTGCCCTGTATTTCAGAAATAATAACCTCCGGATCAATATGTTCCGATCTGTAGGTTTCCATTTCTTTGGTTGCGGCCGGCACAGAAAAGGTAACACCATCGTTATTATCCAGGGCAGGAACAACGTAAGACGGCATCCGGCTGGTTTCTTTAAGCCATTCGCGCGTTTGTTGTATTTCGTCATTTGTTGCATCTCTTTCGCGCTTATACCCAAATACCACCACCTGCCCGTAAGAAAAATAATCGGGATTACTGAACCGGTACACCTTTATATCCCTGAACCTGTTTGCCAAAAGCAGGGCGGCTTTCGAGAGGATTTGCCGGGGAATGCAGTACATCAGCAACCCACCGGGTTGCAGACGGGTACGGGTAAGGTCCCTTAAAAACGTGACTTCCAGCCGTTCGTTGTTACCCTGCTGATAAGGCGGGTTAAGCCAGATAATGGTTACTGCATTGTTGGTCATGACCAGTTCTTCATAACTGGCCGCCACCACATGGTCGAGAACAGCTTCGGCTTTTTTTGCCCTGTCTTTTTCCAGTTCACAGCCGAAGGTTTGTGGAACGGCACCCTTACCGGCAAGATTGTCGGCCATCTGTCGAAGCGCTGCACCGGTGCCGCAACAAGGATCGAACAGGTTGACTTTTACATCTTTGCAAACGGTTAAACGTTCACAGACAAAAGCCATTTGTTCAGGCGGGGTTGGAAAATACCCCGCTTTTGCTTCTGATGCGTAACGGGCCATGTTTTCCCTCCTGTTCTACGATACAGCTTTTCGCAACGAGGCGAGCAGCTTTTTAAAAATACCTGCTGGTTTTTCTCCGGCGACAAAAACGCCGGGATTGTCTGAAGGGTCTAAAACAAGGAGTTTATATTCTCCTTGTTTCGGCGTCATACCCCGGTATGCCAAATATTCAGGGGTTATGTCGCGGCAACATACTACTTCGTCTTTTTTGACATGTCTGTTAATGTTCACCACCCTGGCCAGGGGCTGCCCTCTGGCGATTACGAGGCGCTTGTTATTAAAAAACGCCATAATATCGAGGGCGCAGGCCAGATGTTTACAGCCGGCCGTCCCCGGACGGTCCATAAACCTGCAGGTGTGCTCTACTACCATACGGGCCGGATCTGCAAGGATTATGGAAAGCATCTTACCCTCTGCTACTTCAAGAGCAAGACGCTTATCTTTTGTAAGTGCCACGCTGCGGAGGCAGAGGGTATTGCTTTTCATTTCTTTATTATATTTATCCATATTTCCCGGGTATACTATTCTTATGCTTTGCTCCATGATTTACGAAACAGGGCCTTTAGCTTTAAAGACCCTGTTTCGTTCACACCTCCTGTTTTGTTTTTACCCTGCACGCGCGGCAGGTTTGACGATTTCTATACTTGATGCAGTTATAATAAAATCTTGCTTAGAAGTAATCTTTGTCTTGCTGGCGACTTTGAGCAAATCGCCAACTTTTAAACTTCCTACCAGGTCTTTTCCGGCTATTTGCTTAGGTACCAGCAGCTTTCCTTTTAACAGGCCGCTTTTGGTCTTTCTTTCCCCTGTGAAGAACCAAACCTCGCCACCACTCATTGTTACCGGTTTGACCGGTATTTTGTCACTCAAACGGATAGTGGTTGTGTTCTCAAGGGGCAACCCAGGGGTCCCAGGACTTGTTTGTGGTCCTGCTGCCGGACGGTGAGGGGCTTCTTTAACCGGAGGTTCACTCCCGGCAGGAGACTCGCTCCCGGTACGGCTAATATTTTCGCCCGGGTTTTCTTCAGATGGATATAGAAGCTCCGGTTTTTCTTCTTCGTTTTGTGGTTCAATATCCATCTTCTGGTCCGCCAGTACCGGCGGCAAATGTTTTATGGTTATATTTGATTCAGGAGTGTTCATTATATCATCCAGGGTTTGGTTCCCCATGGTGATATAACATACCGGGATTATGGTTTTGATGTTTTTGCCGCCCTCTATTTCAGGGTGGGCTTCCTGCATTTTAACCTTGAGCTTTATGCCCTTTACCAGGCTTGCCCGGCCGTATATTTTTTTCAGCATCATAAAACCGTCTTTTATGTTGGTGTAAGTGTTAATACTGTTGGTGTCCAGGCTATACACGCCCAGCACCCCCGGAATTTTATATAGCATTACGTTTAGGGTAGCGACTTCGCGGCATTTTTTCTTTTTATAAAACGGGCAGTTGCGATATAAGCAGCGAATAACCACCCGTGGTTTTTTGTCTTCGCCTTTTACAATCTCTAATTTTCTCCCGTCAGGGCCCTTAAAACCTCCACGGGAGTCGTATTTGACCCCGTATTCTCTTTCACCGTTTTTAACCATGTAGCTTGCTTTTATGCTGGCGGTAGCCCCGTCCCCCCGGCATATCAACCCGGCCTGGTCGCCGTATCTTTTTAGCCAGGAAGGCATCACTTCGTTGATATCGTCAGAGTGAAAGACGATATCAAGTTCTGCCGGCTTTTCACCGTATACAGCCTTGACCTCATCCGGCACAACGAAGTAATCGACCGCCCGGGGCCGGTTGTCTTGTTTTACGCCTAGATAGATTTTCCCCAGTCTTGGTGCTCTGGCAGCATTATCCCCCCATCCTTTTATGGGCATGTTATCACCATCCTTTGTTTTAAATAGAAACTCCTGCAAACCATGAACAGTTTGCAGGAGTTTTGTCTTTGTTTACGATCTAAAAGGGGATATCTTCCTCGTTAAAAGAAACAACATCTTCCTCTCCATAACCGTCATAGCCACTGTTATTGTTTTGATAGTTGCCTTTTTGTTGACTGTCGGGGGCACGGTCCAGAAACTTAACGTTTCCAGCTATGACATCCGCAGCTTTTCTGCGGATTCCCTGGCTGTCGTCATAAGAACGGATTTGCAGCCTGCCTTCTACTGCTACCAACCTGCCCTTGCTCAGGTAGTTGGCGCAGCTTTCAGCAAGTTTTTGCCAAACTGTAATGTTGATGAAATCCGCTTCTTTTTCCCGGTCCTTGCTCACCGGGCGGTCGCAAGCCAGGGTAAACTTTGCTACCGCGGTACCGTTTTGGGTGTACCGCAGGTCAAAATCCCTTGTCACCCTGCCGATTAAAATGATTTTGTTAAACAATAATCCTTTCGCTCCTTTCTTTTTTAGAAATATTTTTTTAATATAAAAACCCTGCAACTGCAGGGTTTTTGGTGAAACTTTTCTTTTGTTGTTTTTTAACGTTAACGCGCCTTTTTCCGCTCGTCAAAGTAATTCACGGTTACTCCTCTGGCGAATTCGGCAATCTGGACCCTTGAGCCGGTGTCGCCTTCAAACACAGGTTCGCAATCGTATAACCTGCAGAACCTGTTAAGCACCCTGACGGATACTATTAGGCTGTCATGCGACAATTTGCGGCTCTGGTCCAGCCGTGTTAAGTATTGCTGGTATTCTTCCGGTTCCAGGCGGAACCGGGCGGTTGTGATGGCGTTTTCCATATTAACGACTGTTTCTACGTAACTTGCACAGTCGTTAATTGTTTCCTCAACATGTTTTAGGTCGTCTTTAGAGTTTGTCATGTCATTTGACGCCTCTATCTTGGCTATCAAATTTTCAATTCTTTTTTTGACCATTCTTCCCTTTCTCCTTTCCTCTACTGTGTATTTTGTCCATTTCTTAATAAACAAAAAGACCGCGGACATTGTTGAAAAATTAAATGCCCATACGGTCTTTTAATTACGCCACAAAGTGATCGTTCTCCTGGATTATTATTTATTTTAAACAAACACGGGGAAGCTTGCCCCCAACTGAAAATACGCGTTATTTCAACGCTAATTTAAAAACCCGGCGTTTAGCCGAAAAAACTATATAGAAAGTATAACACGTACTTTTAGTAATTTCAAGTTCTTCTCTTTTTTATATTATCCCCGCCTTTTGCAGCAGGGGAATAAATTCACTTGCTTCCCGGGGTGTTGGCCAGTTTGTCTTTTTGGCCCGGGCCAGCGTTCCGGCTGATACGGCCGCTATGTCTTTTGCCCCCTGGTCAACAGATTTGGCCAGGACTGTCCACGCTGCCTGCCAGCGGTTTTTTGTTAAGTTTTCTGTAACGGCAGAAACCACGGACGCCAAGATTGCGAATGCCCGGTCTCCACGCTGGGGCACCCTGAACTTATCCGGGATTTTAAGTACTTCCTCCGGGTCAGGCAGGTCTAACTCTTTTCGCCAGGTGAGAAACTCTAAAGCCGGACCTTCTCCCACACATCCGGTTATCAATCTTGTGGCGTTGTCTTCTTCTTCTTCCACAGCTTCACTTGCTGCCAGTAACCGGGATGCCATGTCCCAACTACGGGGAGACGGCCACGCTTTTCCGGCCTGTTCCTCCGATTCCGGTACCTGGAGCAGCAGGTGCGGCCGGTGCCGGATAAAAGATGCCACCAGTGTACGCGCTGCCGGTATTTTTACTTCCCAGTTTTTTGGCAAAACCGGCAAGGTTGGTGTTTTCCAACCTTGTAACATGCCGTCCACCCATGCCTGGGCTTCTACTTTCCAGTTTAAGTGACAGAACCGGTTCGCCAGCGGCGCGGACAGGTCCCATCCTCCGGCCGCCTGTTCGGGCGGGTTTGCCGCTGCTATAACCGACACACCGGCGGGCAAGGATAAATCGCCTGCCACACGGTCCAGCACTACCCGCAGAAGTGCCGCCTGAACCGCCGGCGGCGCGGTGCTGATTTCGTCCAGAAAAAGTATTCCCTCCCCGGACGCGGCCAACCGCCGCGCCCATGCCGGGGCTTCCATCTTAACCCCGTCATCCCGGATAACCGGAAGGCCGGAAAAGTCTGCTGGTTCCCGGATGGAAGCAAGCACTATTTCCAGCGGCAAAGACAACGCTTCCGCTATTTTGGTTATTGCAGCAGTTTTACCGGTCCCCGGAGGCCCCCAGGCCAACACCGGGATTCCGGCTTGCAATGCAATTGATAACGCATTTATCATTTTCATTCCACCTCTTTCTTTTTTCCCTGGATTTCCGGGATTTTCAGCCGGCTGCAGGTTCCGGGATAATTTTGGTCCAATCAGTAACCGGTATAATATTCCGGCCTTTAAGATGCTGGTTATAAGGCCAAATTTGCATAAATACCAGTGTCCGGTTGTTCTTTGCTGTTATCTGTTTTACTGTGAAGGGATCGTCTTCGAGGACAACCAAGGGTTTGATTTTTTTGATTAACAAGGAGGGCTTATCCTCGCAAAATACGATCCTGCCGGGCGGAAACCCATAATCCTTAAGCCAGTGGAGGGTAATAAACCTGGCTTCCGGCGGTCTTTTGGTAACATAGATGATTTTGCATTTATATAAATTTTTTAGGTAGTTAATAGCTTTTGCGGCACCCGGCATTGGTTCTGCCTTTGCAAATAAATACAAGCCCTCGCCGTGTGACCAAAAACCTTCCGGGAATTTAGTAGGGTAAATTTCATGGTCTGCATTGTACTTTTCCAGCTGGCTGTTAATGTTCGAGATGGTGTTGCATACGTCAACAGCCATAATGTTATTATTCAATTCCACCCTCTCCTTTATCTTTATATTGAAGCCCTGGAATGCTGGAAAGGATGTCGATTCCCCTGCAGGGGTCCATTACATCGGCAGCAAATTCAATCGTGTCGTATATAATTTTTTTTGACACTTCCGGTGAAATGCTTATACTAGTTAAAACCTTGCCGGAAGCATCGTCTTTAATACTTTGAACATCTGCCAGGCAGGCGGCTATTAACGATGCGTTATTACCTACATGGCACATAAAATAAAACAGGTAAGGGTGTTTTTCAATAACTTTACCCACCCACTGCCGTATTTCGGTGATTTCATAAACCTCTTCCGGCACGTTGTCGTACCCACCGAAAAACAGCAATACGTTTTGTTTTGCTTTACTCCCAAAACTTTTCAGTTTTTGAATAATACTTTCAATATAATCCAGGTCACCGTTAACGATATCTTTTTTAGGTACATGAACCAGAATAATGCTTTTGCTGCCAATGTCGTTTGCGCGCAGGTCTTCTATGTTGCGGTTTAAAATTACGCCTGCCAAATTAACCCACTCCTTTTTTTAAGTTTACAAGAAAAGAGAACAGTATTAATACTGCTCTCTTTTCTTTGAAGCTCGCCGGAACCGGCTTATTTTTTTATTGTTTGTTATGCCGCTCCTTCTTTAGGGTCTTCTTCTTTGGCCGGCAGATCTTCTTTTGTCAGTTTTTGCACTGTCAAAGGAGTATCCGGCCAGGGGAGCGTGAAGAACGTCTGAGTGTCCTTCAAGCTAACTTTGATATCAAACTTGGTGACTGCCTCACTCCTATCCACAAATACGGGATATTTTATTTTGCAGCTATCCCGTATCAGGGCGGATATTTCCAACCCTGCCAAGATTCTTTCCGAAGTGGACAGCAGCGAGCTGGGGATCCCGTCATAAGTAATTATGAACGTGGGTCTTAGCTCCCCCGTCGATTTTATTAATTCATACATTTTTACAGAAACTCTTTTTGACTTGCTGGCGAATTTTTCGCCGACAAGCCTTTCTTTTGTTTCCAAATAATGCAATATTGCACGAATAAGTAAATTATTGTAATTAACATCATTATCTATTCCTGCAATTCTTGCTTCGATTTTAACTATATCGTCTTTGGTTTTTGTCAACGCCGCGGCTGCATGGGCGGCAGCAACCGCATTTTCATATTCCTGCAGGAGTGCTCTTATTTGCCCATCGAGTTTTTTAATTTCCTCGCCGGGGTTGTTATTTTTATTTTTCCACGTGGCCAGTTTTTGGTTATACTCTTTAGTGGCCGCTGCGTGTTCTTTTTTTGCCTGTTTCAGTCTTGCATTTACAGCTTTTCCGTCTGCGGCAAGCTGTTCTTTTTTTGCATTGATTTCCATGTTTTGTTTTTTTATTTTTTTAACATTTTCCTTCCAGGTCTCTATCGCTTTTTCCAGCTTGCCTTTCGGCAATGGCTGGCCGCAAGTACGGCACTTTTGGCCTTCTTGTGGTTTTGGCGGTAACGGCTGGATCTGCTCCTGCAACAGTTTGTAGGTTTCTCTTAAACTTACAATCTGTCCTTTAAGGGCTTTAATGTCGGCCACAACCTGTGTGCATTTGTACGGTTTTGATGCTTGGCTTTCCGCGACTATCTGGGCCTTTTTTCCCTGTAAGACGTTAAGTTTGTTTTTTATATCGTCCTTTTGTGTGTTGGTTTGTGCGTTGGGCGGGTTTATACTTGCCAGTGTTTTACGCAATTCTTCCAGCCGGCCATCGAGTTTCAGTTTTTCCGCGGCCAGCTGCTCGTTCTTCTTTCTTACAGGGGCAGCTTCGTAAATATCGCTTTCCTGTAAGATTTCTACTTCCGCAGGGTCGCTCATGCTGGCAAGTATCTCACTTCTTGCAGGAGGGGTAATCAAGTCGGCAATTATCTTTCTTGCCTTTTCTTTTTCTTTTTTGTCTGACCCCTCCGAAAGTTTGATAAGGTACAAGGGGTTGAAAACACTTAAAAATAGATCGGCGTCACACCCCATGAGTTTTTCGAGATCTTTTTGATAGGATTTTAACCCGTTCACCAAAACTTCTACTGAGTTAAATGTCTTGGTGCGTCTTATTTTATACGTTCCTTTTGGAACTTCTATTTCAAGTTCCACGTACATATAATCCGCACCTTTTCTTATATATTTGTCGCAGCGTTTGGAACCCAGCATGGTTGTGCCGCACATACAGAACACTATTTCTTCCGAAACAGTGGTTTTCCCGAGCTTGTTTTCGCCAACAATTGTATTTATATGTTCAAAATCAAGCTCTACTTTTTCGTGGCACTTGAAGTTTACGGCAGTAAGCTTTTTAATTTTCAATATGGCCACCTCCTAAATTTTAAAAATTTAATCAAACAAAGAAGGTGCTGCTTTTAGACAGCACCTTCTTTTATTAAAAACTTCCTACCAACCCGGAACCTTCTCCGGGTTTCTATCTAAAATCAGCGTAACAGTAGTCCCGTCCCCGGGACTTTTTGTTACGGTGCAACTCCACTTTATCGGGAGTTGCAACTTCTCTTCCTGCTACAAGCAGGAAATTCCATTCTTTTCTGTGGTATGGGGAGAGGGGATAAGAGAATTCCTTAAACGTACCATCCGGTTGTTCAACCCGGATGACCAGGTCGGCTTCGACCTCTTTCCCCCCATCGGGTTTCTCTGTTACTTCCTGTACTTCTTCGATCTCCACCAGATACTGGCGGAGACCCATTCTATATTCGCATTTCTTCGGGCCTTCACTAGGGAAATGTTTTTTTAATTTGCTCTTCCAGGTAGTGAACATGTCCTGGAAGAACGATTCTGCGTTTAAAACCATTGAGGAATACGGCAAACCGTATTTCTCAAATGGATTATACCCGTTGGTCTGCGTATGCAGACCATGAGTTTCGTTAATAATAATGTATTCCATTTTACTTGAACCTCCCTACTTTTAATTACCGGAATGTTTCTCTTATTTCTAAGAGAAACATTCCGGTACAATACTAGAATATATCCGTCATCTCCCTTTCTTCCCAGGTGGCAGAGAGAAGCTCCCCGTCCCGGTATACATAGTAGTGGGACGGCGGGCTTCCGTACCGGCGTCCATAATAGCCGGTACGGAAAACCACTCCGGCGGGGATAACGGCTACTGTCTGCTGACCGCTCCCCATGCGCCCGGCATCCCCTTGCGCAATAGTACCTGATGTCAGGCACCTTCCGGGAAATGGGTGGAAATACAAATATTGCTCGAAAAATGCCCGGGCAGTTTCCCGGTCGTATTCGCCGGGAAAAAATTCCCGGGCAATCTTTCGAGCATACTCCTCTGCTTCTTCCCGGGTATACCTATCCTGAATAGGGATACCCAGGCTTTTTGCGTTATTAATGTGGTGCGAAAGAATGCACCACTTGTTGCCCGAACGGTCGCCCGTGTGGTCGTTTGACCCACGGAACCCGATCGGGGTGCGGAGTACAACGATGGCTTCCGTTGTATCGGTTCTTGTTTCGGCTTTAGTCTGGAAAAGCTTCGGTTTCCCAGACTTTGTTTCTCCAATTGTGGCAGTGTATATACGTACACTGCCTTTTTCTTTCCACTCCCGGTATTGTTCCGGGAGCAGCTTTGCCGGGAGCGCGCCAAGCTTGCGTCCCCGGCCCTCTTCACCAATTAAAAGAGCAGGAATTTCTATTCCTGCTCCCTTTAATACATATTTTTCGATTTTTGCACCCAAGGAAACTTCTCCCCGGCGTGCTGTGAATATTTTCATGTTCATATAATACCTCCCGGCGGATCAGGTTGCCTGCCGCGTGCCCTATCGGGCGGGCGGCCTCCGGCGTCTGGATTTCCGCCTACATCGGTTTCTTGCTCCTTTTTATGCCTGTTTATGCCTGAACCTTCTTACGGCTAAAGCTTACGGCTAAAGCCGGGGGGTTTGCGGCACTTTTTAGTAAATTGTAAACTTGTCGGGCAACATCCGCTTTTCAGCGGGCGCCACCCGTTCATATCCGGGTGCCGGACATAGTGCGAACACCCGGCCCGGAAACGCTTGGGCAGCAATGATGCTGCCTACTGTTACTGCCCCCGGGTTTTCTTTCTCCAGTTTTTCCAAAGCTTCTTCTGAAGCTTTGGATGCAACAAATTCTGTCTTTACCAAAGTTACGCCCTCGATATGGCTTTTGACTTCGGTTTCTTTTACTGCAGCATTGATTATGATGCCGCAGGGTTCTACTATTTTAGGTTCCTCCCAAGCTGGACTCCAAAATCTTATGCTGTGCGGTGTTGTGTTTATGATGTTTTTCATTTTAGTTTCCTCCTTAAATAATAATTTTTTTAATTTTATTTTAAAAACAAAAAAACTCTCTTTGTCCGAGAGTTTTTTATATAAAACAAATAACACCAATTAAACAAATTGATGTTATGTTTTACTTTAAATATGATTTTAGAAACACCTCACCGGTGTTATTAAAAATTTTTTTTAAAAACACGGGTTCAAGGACCCAAAACCCAAAATTTAAAAAACGGACAATATGTCATGTCCAGTTAAAAAACACCCGGTCTAAGCCGGAAAAGTATACCTGTTAAAAATTATAGCATGATTTACAACAAGGCGCAAGGGTTTCTTGATTTTTTTAACCAGACCGCCGGGAAACCCCCTTCCTGAGCAAAGCGAAGGGAGGGGTGGCTCACAGACTATCTATCCTGCAAACCCGCTGGAGGAAGAATTTTATACAACCTCTTCACATTTACTCCAACCTTTTATAGCTATCCTGCGAACACAGTTCATGTTACCATGCTAGCTCCAACCCTCTATAACTATCCTGCGAACTTAGGCTTTCATTTCCATTATTCGATTTTTTGGCAGTAGCTCCAACCTTCTATAGCTATCCTGCGAACGTTGATTAATTAACTTACTTTTAACGCTCCTTCATAGCTCCAACCTTCTATAGCTATCCTGCGAACGGCATCACCTCAACAGGCCGATTACTATGCCGTCTTGCTCCAACCTTCTATAGCTATCCTGCGAACCTCCAAGAAATCATCTTTGGCTGTGTCGTCCACCTGCTCCAACCTTCTATAGCTATCCTGCGAACCAGCACCGGGAGGATACTGGCCTGTATACTCCAGGCGCGCTCCAACCTTCTATAGCTATCCTGCGAACCAGCACCGGGAGGATACTGGCCTGTATACTCCAGGCGCGCTCCAACCTTCTATAGCTATCCTGCGAACAGATATGAAAAATCTCTTTATGAAGAAATTATTATTGCTCCAACCTTCTATAGCTATCCTGCGAACTGACCGTTCCGGTATGTGTATCTTTTTTGTACTTTTCTTGCTCCAACCTTCTATAGCTATCCTGCGAACTCAACACCCTTGAACCCGTACTCCAGGAAGCTCTCATGCTCCAACCTTCTATAGCTATCCTGCGAACCTATGCTGTAAAGGCGTTGCTGTATTTAATTAATAATGCTCCAACCTTCTATAGCTATCCTGCGAACCCATTTAGAAACCCGCCAAACATGCGGCTTCCAGGGTCCGGCTCGCCTTTGTTTTGTCGTCGGTCTGCGGTAGCGTAATATTGCGGGGCCAGCGACGATATATGTATTGGTAGGGGTTGTCCGGCTCGCCTTCCCCAAAAAAGGAGTTCATCCGGAGGTTTCTCTGCCCCTTAAGGGGCAGAAGGCTTAGTGAGCGTTACCGCAACTTGCCGAAGCACCGGCGGCACTTCTCACTTCAGGACGCCGAGTCGCCCCAAGCTTATGTATGGCTTTTTCAAGGAACAGGGGCCGGTTTATATTGGAACCATAAGTTTTCCAAAAACAACTTTTTTTAAAGATGAATGTTTATTGCTTCCTATTCCAACCCTCTCTCTATCCTCTCCTATCAACAACAACAATCAACAATCAATCTCGAAAACGAAAACAATCATTCCAACCCTCTATAATACTTATCCTGTAAACTGTAATAATAAAAACAACCGTTGACCGGAACGAACTTACTCAGTTCCAACCCTCTATAACTATCCTGCGAACGTATTTTCCAAGTTAACAGGCCATAATCGCGAAGTTCAGCTCCAACCTTCTATAGCTATCCTGTAAACCCCTGTTCCCGTCTTAAATCCATCATCTTGTTACGTATGCTCCAACCTTCTATAGCTATCCTGTAAACCCACCGTAACATCAAACCTATTTTCCTTCATTTAAGCTCCAACCTTCTATAGCTATCCTGTAAACCCATTTTAAAACCCGCCAAACATGCGGCTTCCAGGGTCCGGCTCGCCTTTGTTTTGTCGTCGGTCTGCGGTAGCGTTATGTTTGCGGGGCCAGCGACGATTTCTTATATATGTAGGTAGGTAAGGGTTGTCCGGCTCGCCTTCCTAAAAGGAGTTCATGCCGGAGGTTTCTTGCTTTCGCAAAGGCTTAGTGAGCGTTACCGCAACTTGCCGAAGCGCCGGCGGCACTTCTCAACTTTAGGGCGCCGAATCGCCCCAAGTATGTATTGGATTTTTCAAGGAGCAAGGGTCTTGCTTATATTGGCGCCACGGACAGGTTTCTGGCCGTGTTGTACTCCATATTTATTTTAACACCGCAATCTGGATTTTTGCAAATTAAAAATTTCTCGTTTCCCTCAATGTTTTCCGGGTTACCGTAACCGCATTTTGAGCAGGTATATTCTGCCTGCTTCCGGTCTGCTATATAAACTGTAATACCTTTTTCTTCAGCCTTATATTTAATTTTATCAACCAGCCCGGCCCAGGGCCAGGACTTAAACGGTCTGTCCAACTCCGCGCCGGACATATCGGCTGCTTTGATTACTCCGCACCGATTGGCGGCGGCAATATCAACAATCCGGCGACTGTATTTATGGTTGATTGTTTTGCGGATTTCTGCCGCCTTTCCCTGCAACCCTTCGGTTGCTTTCAGGCGCCGCTTGCGGCCGTGACCTTTGGTATCGGCCGTCCTCTGTATCGCTTTACGTTTGGCAGTAAGCGCTGCAATCTTGGCATCGGCCGCCGCTATTTCATCCGCCGGGACACTACCGCGTTTTTGGCTACAGTTAAACGCCCAGTACACCGCCTCCCCGGAGGCAAAATTTATCCCCATAGTCCGGTTTTCGTCTAGACCCTTGTTCGTTTCCGGCGTGTCCGGCGTGAAGGTAAATGACACAATACAGAACCACTTGCGTTTTTTGCGGTGCCTGAATATTTGCATGACACCCTGCTTATACGTTCTTTCTATTATTCGCCGGAATATAGTTTTTTTAGTTTTATCTCCGGCGTTAAGCAGGATGTCAAAACGGGTCTGTTCAGCTTCTTGACTAAGCAGCGTTACGCGGGCTCTATATTCCGGCTGTTTTCCTTCTACTACGCTTAACTGGTAATTGGTGCCTGAGATTTGTATCGGCGTGCCTAACCGGAAGGAAGGTATAGATTTTTGAAGCCGCATGATTTCCTTGATGTCGTTTTTCCAGCGGTTTTGGGCAAACTGGTTTGTCTGGCTGACATTACTGGATGACATCGAGGGATAGATCCCCCTCAATATATGGTATACATGGTTCCGAAAGCTGGTTGGATAACCCAGGTCCTTGTCTTTCGGGTACTTGCCGTGCTCCGATTTGTAGTTAAGCCGGGCATTGTGATGCTGCCAGTATTGTTGTATTGCCGCGTTACACATCCTGGTAGTCTGGTAAGACAAGTCGTTAAGGATCGCTCCAAACTCTTTCCACTCCACATTTAACGGTTTGACTATCTGGAACCGCATTGCTTTGGTTATTTCAGACATTTTTATTCCTCCCTATTGCCCCACAGCTGGTCCGCTGCGGTTTTCGATATAAGCCATCCTGCGGATGTGTTCGCTACATCGGTAGGTTTGAATTTACCCTGGGTTATAGCCATGCGTATATTCCGGGTGGTTAAACCGTATATTTTCGCTGTCTGGGTTACGGTCAGGACTGCGCCGGACCGGATAAGGGCCAGAGCATTTTGGGTTGCTATTTCTATAACTGCTTTGTTTTCGTCCTGGAAGTAGTATTTTCCTAAAAAACTTAATACCTGCCGGGTGAATTCTTTTGACGGGACGTCTTTAAAGGCGGATTTGGGCATAAACCAAAATCCTTCGTCGCCAGCTTCACCCCCGGCTAATGCCAGGCAAATATTTTCCGCCCGGCGTTCTTTTTCGTAACAGTCGGTGCCAAACCCCCCGTACCAGCCGGTGGCCAGGTATGCTACAAACCCGGCGTATGAACATATATCCAGGTTGTTTGCGTCAGGATGATTTTGTCTGGCGTAATATAATGCGGCGGCCAGCACGTGATCTGAAGGCATTTTTTCATCCTGAATATCGTGGGCGGGGTTAACACCTTCATAACTGTTTTCTCTGCACCAGCTTTGAAGGAATTCCGGGTCCGGCGCGTTCATATAGTCAAGCGTTGCCTTTTTGTCTATTATTCTCATTAACCACAACTCCCGTATGTCGGAATTTATATACATATTATAATATTTCCGATATCGGAAGTCAAGTAAAAATGAACACAAAAAAAGAAGGCAAGACCGGAACCGCCAAGGTACGGTACAGGTCTTGCCTTCTTTTTTTGCTTTTTTGTAAAACCTGCTTAAATATGGCAATCGACAATGGTGAGGTGATACTCCGGGTTGGTTTCTTCTAATATATTGTTCACTTTGGTCTTGAATTCATTAACACTATCATGAGTTGTACTACTAGGCTCATGCCATTTACCGTCAGGTGTTACTACTGCCCAGGTTGAAAGTCTTGCTTGGGATGTTGCATATTCTTTTTTATCTGTGTATTTTTTAAGATAATATTCCGGTGTTTCTTGAAGCATAAGCATATGAAGTATTTCATCTTCTTGCGATTCAGGTTTTTGTCCATCTGTGTTTATTTCCCAGAACCTGATTTCGCGTGCGTATATTTCAGGATCAGGCGAAAAGTCAATATCTTTGATTTTTGCTGTTACGGCTTTTCGTCCATTTTTAAGTTTAAGCCAAGGTATGGGACGCCAACTGTCCCATTTTTTGTTAGGGTTTTCCCAGTATCCATATTTGTTTTTTACCGGGTCCCTTTTTGTTCTGTAAGTTTTTCCCATGTATTCTTCTATATTTGCAACCGTCTTCAGTAAACTGTTTATTCTATCCTTAAACGGCTTGATTTCCTGGCAAAAGGCAGTCGCGATTTCGTCTGCCCTATTCCCAGGAAGATAATGCGATTGCTTTGGAGCGTTACTGATATTAGCTAAAACCTGGTCAGTAACCAATTCTTCCATACTGCATTTTACATTGTTTAGTGATGCATACCACCAAAGCATCCTCATAATTATGGCCATAACCAATTTTCATAAATAAAATCTCCTTTCTTTCCGGCAGGGTTCGCCGCCTAATACTGTGAAAGCCTGTCCAGCTTTCCTGCCGTCGGGATGGCCATAAAACACCAAAGCACCGCCTTTAGCGATGCTGATCTTGTGTATATGTCCGTTACTTGTTTTTATATAACCAACTAAAACTATTTATGAGGTCCCCTGTTTTGTTTTCGTTTTTTGCAATAATTAGTGCTAAGACCGCAATCCTGTCTTGCAGTTCAAATAATGTTTCTTGTAAGATCAAATCATCATCTTTCCATACCAACTTTTGTATTTCCTTAATTTGGGTGTACAGTTTCGTTTTTTTCATTTTTAATAAACCCTCCTTAGAAAGTGAAATTTTATCAGCAAGGCTTTACAAAAAAGTATGCCTACCGGATTTTTTTTGATTTCCGGCAGGCATACTTTTTTTTCTGTGCTTTTTTATTAGGCACGATTTGGGTTTGCGGCTTCCTTGCCCACATGAGACGCGGCAGACGCATGTTTCTCACCATCCTTTTTTTACAAGGCGGGGCTTAATTTTTACCCCGCCTTATTTTTATTAACATTCGCTATTCAACTGTTCTCCGAGAGTGTACAGCAACTCCCAGAAGTGGTGATATTCGCCCTCGTTTGCGTATCCGGCACTGTAGCCATATATCCTTGCTTCTTTAAGGTTGTGCGCCTGGTACTTGAGATACCTTCTTGCTTCATTAAGGATGAAGAAGAAGGCAACGTTTTCATAGTATCCTTCCTGCCAGGCAACAACTGCATCTTCTATGCCGTATACTGCAAAATAATCCTTGTAATCTGAAACCCATCTCCGGCCGTTTCTATTCATGATTTCGGAGTGTTTTAAGGCTACAAACGGTTTTATCGGCATTGGTGGTTCTTTATCCCGGCAATAGTTTCTTATAAGTTCAGTTTCGTCTTTATACCATTTATCACAAACACCACAGCCGAATACCAGGGGCAGATGATTGTAATACTCCTCAATATCCGGAGAATATGGCATGTAATTATACTGCTTTTTTTGAACAGCAAATATAGGGTGATAAGTTGCCAGATTGTCTTTGGCCCCCGGACAATGGTTATTCGCGAACTGTTTGAGATACTTTTCCTGGGCCGCGGTTATTTTAATAGAAAAATCTCTCATAGCAAACCCCTTTCCTCTTTTAAGTCCAGTCTTAAGTCGGTTATCCCACCTGTTGTATCTATATCATAAAACTTGTTGCCTCGTATATAGTCGTTAATTTCTTTTTGAGTGAGAATTTCATCGGGGTCAGCTCCTTCAACATCTCTATCTACGATCATGGCTTGTGCATCCTTCCGGTTGGCCAGGACCCTTTGGACCAGGCCACCTTCTACTTCTATAATAATTTTCATAAAAAAAGAACTCCTTTCCGATCAACAGAGTTTTAATTCAGATTGTACCCGTTCGTTCTCTACGCTTCTTGCCCGAATGTTGTTAACATCGAAATACGTATGGTGAACGGGTATTTCTTGATTGCAGATGATATGGGATACATAGGTCATGGCAATAGTAGCCGACCATATATTTTCAATCAGAGTCTGTGGTTTTTCTACAACCACCTGGCCGCAGGACGGTTCTTCTTTGATTTTGTCAGTGGCGGTAAGAATATCGGGAAACAAACTTGCGACCGGATCCTGATATATTACTCCTTTCCATTTAAGACCTGTAACAGTTTGCCCCTGGCCGCCCTCGTTGCCTGTATCGATATAGACCAGGTATTGCACATCTTTATTCGTAAACACCTGATGCGCTAATTGCCGTGTATACTGGTTGTCAACGCAGAGCACCAGAATGGGCAGGCCTTCGATATCCAGCAGACATTTTAAAAGCGTTTTACTGTCCCGGATGTATTCAGGTATATAACCGATATCCAAACCGAACACGTCCGAATAGCGTGCCGCAAGGCATTGTGCCTTATTTTTGCCAAGGTCGTCTTTCGTGAATTTCTGACGGCCGATATTGGTTTCCTCGACTATATCTCCGTCAATGATAATAACGTTACAACCGTGGCGGCTGTCGTAACACAAGTGGGCAATATTCTGTAGTAGTATACATCCGGTCCCGCCTGTGCCGACTATAATAACGGTTTTGTTTTTATGTGACATACGAGGCAGCCTAATCACAAAACCATCTCCCGTTCTTCTTTTTTAACGACTATATTTTTTAACCATTCTTCCGGGAAGTAATTACAAAAAAGCGTATCAAGCGGCACTTCCCGGTGCTGCCTGGCGTTGGCATAGCGCAGTTTTATATCCGGGAAGAATTCGTCTATTTCCCCCACCACGGCGTAAAATCTTAAAGCCCGTTCGTTGAGGTCGTCTTTTGTACTAAACCTTGCGTTCATGAGGTGGTGGCTGTGAATTTCAAGGACAAGCAGATCTTCGTATTCTCTGGCAACGTCTGTTTCGGTTTGTATACTTATACCCGACACTACCTGCTTGGGGTAGTGTACATAATAATGACTTTTTTTAAGCGACCAGAATACTTCTGCCGCTGCTTCAATAGGCCCGTAAAGTTGGTAAACTTTCTTGAACGAGCCTATGATTTGCACCAGCAGAGCCGTGTCTATCCTGGGCAAAAAAAGGCTTACTCCCTCGCCGTATTCCGGTGCGCCGCTATAGCTAATAAACCGTTCGGCCATGGTGGAAAAAATGCCGATTGTATTTATCCTTATTTCGTAGACACCCTCCCGGGTTATCATACGAAAAAAACTGGGGGCCTGCCGTTCTTGACAGGCCCGTTTAGCTTGTTCCAGGGTTAAAAGCGGTACCGCTTTGTCGGCCATTTAAGACCACCCCTTTTTTTTGTGTTTTGAGAAGAACTGCACCTTGACTTTTTTCCCTTCCGGAGTTTCTACAACTTCCCAGGCCGGTGTCACATCTTCACCCTTAAGGTTCCAGAATTCTTCTTCCAATTCTTCTTTCATTGCCTCAAGGGTGGTCCCGGCCGGGAAAAACCGCCTTTCTTTGCCGTCGCTGAAAAACAACTCCAGGTCTTCCGGCGGTTTTTCTTTTTTGGCGGCTTCCGCTCTTGCTTTCTTTTGGGCTTCCTCTCTTTTCTTTTTTTCTTCTGCTGCTTTTTTCTTTGCTTCCTTTTTTTCTTGTTCCTTCTGCGCTTTCGCGCTGAGGGGAACATCCCCGAATACGTCCAGCAGATCTGTTTGTTCAGCTTCTTCCGGTTTCTTTTCGCCGGGTTTTGCCGCCATTTCCTGCGCTTCCTGGTTTTTCTCGTCTACCGCGGTTGCTACGGTATTTTCGCCCATCAGTTTGTCCATGTAAACCCCTCCTATAGATTAATACTGTTTTTATGAAACTCTTTTCAACTCCCGGTCGGCAAACTTGCTGTAGGTTTGCCCGCTGGGGATTAACAACTCCTCGTCAAAAGGTTTTTCTTTGTTCGCAACAAGTATTTCTTTTATTGGCATGACGCTCTTGTATAAATAAATATCCCCGTTGTTTTCCATTTCGTAAAAAACATCGGGGTACGAGCTTAAATGCCGCAACTCTTTTATTTTAGGATATTTGTACCTGCCCAAACAGGCCGCCCCTGTTTCAAAAACATTGGTGTACGGATACAAATAAAGCGGCGTGTCGTCTTTTATAAGACCGGTTTTTGCGGCCATAACACTTAGCGACATAACCGTATTGTCTATTACTATAAATTTAAACAGCAGGCGGGGATACCCCACATTTAATTCCAGCCGCTGTTCTTTACCGCCTTCTTGGCTGACAAAACAAAAAGGCCTGATACAGCCTTCCCGTTTTATTATGACGATATATCCTATTTGCTCATCGACCGATATGGCCATGAACTCCAGTGTGTCTTTGGGCAGTATGCCTGGGCGCAATTCCAGGTCGATATTTTTTCTGGTATAAGATTTTTTAAATATCTCCAGAATATCTTTGGCATACAGCCGTTTCGGCGGTATACAGATGTCGCTTGCGACTTTTTCCACGATATAACTCCCATCGGGCATACACCTGAGCACTGTTTCTCCGGGTTGCCAGGGAATCAGTTTGCCCGGTTCGTACATTCCAACCGCTCCTTTTTAAGGTTTTCGATCAGGTCCGCAACGTCCAAAATTCCCAACATTTCAGTAGAAGTCGGAGGGTATTCGCAGTACATAGGAACGTCAAACAGGTAAAGATATATTCCCTTAACTGTTCCATCTTCGTACAACCACTCCCAATCATAAAATCCGCTGTCGGGAACACCGTAATCCATGAAGTTTTCTATAAAATCTGGCTCCACAAAAACCCGTGCTTTTATCATGCTAGCAATTGATTCTTTATCTTTACCGGTAAGGTGTTTCCAGGTTTGTTCCAAGCCCGGAAGAGGTAAAGGTATTTTGTAATGGTCTCTGCCCATAAAGTCTTCATAAATATATTGAGCGTTCTCATCAAGAGTTTCTTTATATTTCTCGTTGTAATCAGGACGCACGTCTTCCCACTCAAGGGGTTGCCCGGCAAAAGCGTCCAGGCAATTTTTAAGTATCGGCCCATCATCGTAGCAAATATTTTTTACGTTATAACCACGGTCGTACATTTTTTTGAGCACCAGAACATTAGACAAGCAATATTGCAGGTGTTCTCCATGCATGTAAAAATCAAAATCAGATAAAAACACAGCCCTCCCTCCTTCTTTTTAGTGAATTGAGCTGGCCGGCAAATGCTGCCGGTTGCTCTATTTGTACTATAACATTGTTGATGTTATCGCGGTCGCCTTCATAATCGTGTACTTGTTCTATGACTTCCATTAGCTCTTCTACCGTAAATACTGAATAATCTACTTTGTTTTTTATTACCATTAACACTATTTTTTTAAGGTTTTCGTCAGGGTCTCCCCTCCTTTCTTTTGCTTCGTCAAGCTGTTTCATGAATAGTCTGCTGTTGAAGTACAGCAAGCTTTTGATTCCCTCCTTTTCTTTTTTAAAATAATTAAAGCCCTGCGCAAGTTTTCAACATAGTGAAAAGGCCCGCAAGGCTTTACAAGAAAATATATGTTTTTAAAAGGCGCACTGCACCTTTGTTTTTTTTAACTGTTTGTGAAAAAACACAGGATTAATCCCTGTAACATTAAACACGCCGAAATTGTTCGACTGGGTAAAATACCCGGGTGATAATCCCCCGGTGGATGGTATTACTTATTATATCAATATTTCTGCTCGTTTGCTACCTTTAGTTATTTTTTTATTTTACAAAAGCAGCTTGCCAGG